>Ga0209800_10003365_pt1 | contig 12791 bp, 13 predicted proteins | sample Higcelweek8metaG_FD_187174 | JGI IMG/M metagenome (GOLD analysis project Ga0209800, IMG submission 187174) | Freshwater pond sediment microbial communities from the University of Edinburgh, under environmental carbon perturbations - High... | ecosystem: Environmental > Aquatic > Freshwater >... | reverse complement strand
GTCTCTGGGCGCGGGCGGTGTTTATGATGAGTGCCATGGGGTCTGCCTACGCCAAAACCGCGCGGCAGGGAAGGGCCAGGAGCGCCGCCCCTGCACCCCAGCCAGGAGCGCCGTCCCTGGGACCCGGTCAAGGGGGGAAATATCCTACTCAATCCTGTGTGCGTTGACCACCGACTATGAATCCGGTTATACTGCTAGGGTTCTGGGGAATTGACCTAGAGCGGAGGGTGAAAGAAATTCAACCCGGCTTGCGGGCCACCACTAGGCGCGAGCCGCCAAGGGGAAAATTCAGCCCCAGGCCGATGAGCCGGGACTCGCAGCCGAGCATGGCCTCGAAAAGGCGGTTCAGCAGCGGGTTGATGCGGAACTCGTCCATGGGGTTGTAGTTCTCTGGGGCGTGCTGGGCCAGGCGCGAGGCCAGCATGGCGGGCAGGAGGACGGAGACGAAGGAGGTGCTGCGCAGGATGTCGAAGCCTGCCTCATGCAGCAGGGCGTGCAGGCCGGGCTTGTTGTAGCGGCGCTTGTGGCAGGCGTAGTCGTCCGAGGCGCTCCAAAGCCAGGCATGCTGCGGAACGGTAAGCAGCAGCACGCCGCCCGGCTTCAGGGCCGCATGGATCTGGCCCAGGGCCAGGGCGTCCTGAGGGATATGCTCCAGCACGTCAAAGGCGCCGATGGCGTCGAACTCGGCCACAAAGGGGTTGTCGCAAGCGTCCATCTGCATGAACGAGGCTTGGGGGGTGCGCTGCGCTGCAAAGGGAAGCCCGGCCCCGTACAGTTCGCAGCCAAAAAGCCGGAGATACGGTAGTTCCTGGGCGATTCCAGAGAGAACATACCCTGTGCCGCAGCCGATTTCGAGAAAATTTTGCGCACTGTGCCCGTATTTCTTCAAAGCCCAGAGAATGAGTCTGTTTCTTGCCCGAAACCAGAAAGAACCAGCTTCGACTTTGGCCAACTTGCTAAACGAGCTCGAACGGAAAGACTCGCCATCAATCGGGGGCTGGGGGCAGAAGGTGGCCACGCCGTTGCGCAACTCCGGGGCTGCTCCGCAGTCCGGGCAGGGGTCCAGGGCGCGGGCGGACAGGGAACGGCACGTGCCGCAGCGTCTCATGGGCGGCCTCCGGGGCGCTCTTTGGGGAACACGAAACGGTCGAGCAAGAGGTACACGGCTCCGGCCACCACGAAAATGGCCACGGCCTGCACCAGTTGATGCGGATAGCCCAGGACGTCCACCCCGCAGTAGAGCAGGCCGAGATTCAGGGCGTAGCCGGTGCCATGCGCGGCCAGGTAGCGGGGCAACACGCCGTTGCCGCCTCCGCGCCGGGCGAAGGTCCAGTTGCGGTTGCCCAGATAGCTTACCGTGGTGCCCACTGCGTACAGGGCGGTCATGGTCAGCTTGGGGCTGTGGGTAAAGGACGTGAGCAGCAAGTAGACAAGGTACCCGGCGAAGTTGCTGGCCAGGCCCACCACGCCAAAGCTCACTAGCTGGCGCAGGCTGCGGGATGCCTGGGGCGCTGCGGTTGTCCCGTCCTGCCGGGGCATGGCGGTCACTGCGCTAGACGCGCAACCCGCCGTCAACGGCGAGGACGCGTCCGGAAAAGAAGTCGCACCCGACAACGAAGCGCACCGCCTGCGCGATCTCTTCAGGGGTCGCCAGGCGCTTCAGGGCCGTGCGCCTGGTGATACCTTCAAGGACGCTCTCGGACACGGCGCCCAGGGTGGTGTCTGTTGCCGCATAGCCCGGAGCCACCGCCCCGACGCGGATGCCCAGAGGCCCCAGCTCGGCCGCCCAGGCCGTCGTGGCCGCCTCCAGGCCGGCCTTGCTGGCGGAGTATGCCCCCTGGCCCGGATTGCCTGCGGCGCAGATGGAGCTGATGTTCACCACCACCCCGCGCAACCGCGCGCCGAGCATCTGCCGTACCACGGCCCGGGTCATGTAGTACGCACCATTCAGGTTAACGCGGATGACGTTGTCCCAGGCCGCGTCCTGCTGCTCTTCCGTGTCGCGGGTGAACAGGTTGACCAGTGGCCCGTTGCGGACCAGCCCGGCGTTGTTCACCAGCAGGTGCGGACAGCCCAGGCTCTTGGCGCAGTCGGCCACGGCGGCCCGCACGGCGGCGGGGTCGCCCACGTCGCAGGGCAGGGCCAGCGCGCAGTCGGTTTCCGCCAGCGCGCTCAGGGCCGCAGCGTCCACGTCAAGCACGCACACGCGCATTCCAGCCGCTGTGAGGTTGCGCGCCAGGGCGAGGCCAAGTCCCCTGCCGCCTCCGGTGACGATGCCGGTCTTGCCTTCGATATCCATGGCTTAGCTGGAAGTCTTGCCGGCCAGAACGCCTTCGATGGCCTTCAGGCTGGTCATGGTGATCATCTCGTCCAGGCTCAGCGGCTGGGGCAGTTCGAATCTTTCCTCCAGCGCGGCCATGAGCTGCATCTGGGTGAGGGAATCCCATTGGCTGCAACTCTGCATGGAAAAGTTCTCATCAATGCTCTCCAGGGAGACTCCGATGATTTCCGACAGCACTTTTTTGATCTCTTCGCGCATGGGCAACGTCCTGGTGGTTTGGCTCAGGGCCGGGAGGCCTCGAGCAAGATTGCGTTTGCAATGTCCGGATGGTCCACGCCCACCACGAGGCAAGCGCGCAGATAGTCGGAACCCAGGGCCAGGGTCTGCATCTGCCCGGCGGTGATGCATTTGAGCAGCACCCCCTCGGCCCGAAGCACGGTGTAGCCTGCGGCCTCCACGGCGGCCTGGGCTGTGGCGTGGTCGTAATAGCGCAGGTGTCCCGCGGCCCGGTCGTATTCGCCCAAGGCGTAGGGATCGGGCAACAGGCCCATCCTCCGGCCCAGGCGGCGGTGCAGGGCCAGGGCGTTGGGCACGGTGACGTAAAGCCGCCCCCCGGGCTTGAGGAAGCGGGCGAAACGGCGCAGCACCGCGTCCGGGTCGCGCAGGTGCTCCAACACAAAGCCCATGACCACGGCGTCGAAACGCTCCGGCGTGTCGAACTCCTCGAAATAGGCGTGCACGATATCCACCGGAGCGTCCGGGTGCTCGCGCCGGAACCGGTCGATGACGTCCTGGGCGGCGTCGATGACGATGTGCCGGGCGAAGCGTCCGGCAAAGCCCCCGGCGCAGTCGCCGAAACCGAGGCCCAGCTCCAGGACCGAGGCGCTGGCGGGCAGGCTGCCGCTGATGCGTTCAACGCACCAGTTCAGGGTGGCGTCGGTTTCGCCGTTGTAGACAGTGGTCTTGTCGTAAAAATTGCTTTCGTGCATGAAATCATCACAGCTTGGCCACAGCGTAGCCGAATCCAGAGCGCCCGTAACCGTTACCGTTATAAAGCATAAAAAGACGATCATCATGCCTAAACACTGAGGGATAACAGACCATTTCGCTATCCCATCCTTCGTCGGAAAGCTCTAGAGTCTTTTCCTCATCGTGGCGATTCCAGTGAATCCCGTCAACAGAATCCGCATAGCCAATACGGTAGGTGGTGTTGCCGGTAAAGCCGCGGTGGCTGAACCACATGTGCAGGCGGCCGCCAAGCTCCACAACGCAGGGTCTTGCCACAGCGTATTCGCTTGGGCGCAGTGGGATGCTATAATCCTGATCGCTTTGCCAGCGAAGTGAGTCTGCGGACACCGCCCGGCGGATGGTATAATGGTGCAAATATTGGTCTCCCTGGCGTTCCCAACTTATACCGCTACCGTACCACATAACCCACTGCCCCTCCCTGTGGAGCACGCAACACGTGCCTGAAATCAGAGGGTTCGTTGGTTCTCTGGACAACACCGGGCCAAGGAACTCACGCTCCACAGTAAAGGTTTCTGGATTGAACAAAGTTCGTCCAATGCACGTGGTAAAGACCCCAGAGCGCAGGATTTGCCAGCCTATATAAAATAAAAAAAATCGGCCGTTATGATGCGCAAAAGAGCAAGCCATAGCTCCGTCTTCATCAAAGTGGCCAAGAGTACCAGGAGGCAATATAAGCTGAGGCTCTTCGTCGATGCAAATGTTTTCTCCATCAACGTGAGCCTTGCATAAAAAAGTGTAGGACCGCTTGCTCTCGTCGAGAGCGGAAAAGGCCAAGGCCAATCTTCCACCCCCAAGATGTAAGACGCAAGGCATCCGGGCATCAGTGAGATTGTCGTGGACGGTGATATCGACATGCTCAATTTTTCGCCATGTAAAATGTGGCATCGCTAATCTCTCCGTACCGTAATAGTGAAGTCATACATGCCATAGTCGTGAAGAAGTGCGACATTAACACCGTAATTGCGCTTGCACAGGTCGAAGTAGAAGCAGGGGTCGCCGTAGTAGAGCTTTGGCGAACGCTTATCCATATCCGAGTAGGCGGTGAGGCAGTTGAAGGCGAAACCCCGGGTAGAAAAGCGGTCCAACTCGACGATGACCGACAGGACGTGCCGCTTCCAGTCCTCCTCGGCGATATCCAGTCGAACGTTGAACAACCCGCTGGCGAGACAGTAGTCGCCAGCGGTCTTGGGCGTGCTGCCCAGGCTGAAGGTTGGCCCATTGCCGCCTTGGTGCAGCTTGCGCGCGGCCAGCACCATTTCTTCGGATATGTCTATGCCCTCGTACTCCGCCGCGAGTCCCTGGTCTGCCATGTAATTCCACAGCGCTCCGTAGCCGCAGCCGAATTCGACGATGCGGGGGCGCGGCAGGGCCGGGTCCACCACAGTGAGCAGGCGCTGGAAGCGCACGCGCTGCGCCGCCTCGTCCTTCCAGTCCACGCCGTTCGGGCCGGGGCCGGCCTCCTTGAGGCGAGAGGAATAGTAGGAGGCTACGGCCTCAAGAATCGGTTGGCTCATGGGGCTGTTCCTTTTTGCTGTCCGCCGCGAGGCGACCGTGCACCTGCTGTACGATGGTGTACGGCCTGTGTTTCACTTCGTTGAAAATGCGGCCCACATAGAGACCAACGATCCCGACAAAAAGAAGATTGAGCCCGCCGAGGAACCATACAGACACCTGTATCGAAGTCCACCCACTAAAAAACGCATAAAAGAACAGCTTCTGTACGACAACCCAAACAGAAAAAAAGGTGGCCAAGAGAGTTACAATAGCCCCAACACCCGCCAACAGAAACAACGGGCGGGAGCTGAACGATGTGATACCATTTATCAAAAAGAGAAACTTAGACATAAAAGTATAGCTCGTTTGTGAAGTTGACAACTTTACGACAAGCTGCGATCGTTGGTCAAATCCGGTAAGGACAAACAGCCCGGCGATAAGAGCGTCCTTGTCCTTGTATAATATCGTTGCCTGTACATATTGCCGCGTCATCAGGCGTGCCACGGTCAAGTCATTCTGAATCGGAACTTTTGTCAACGCCCTAAACAGTGGATAAAATGCTCCACCGACATTGCGCTCGAACCACCCTCCCTTCCGCTTGTCTTGAACGCCGAAGACCACGTCGCAGCCCTGCTCATCCATCTGGGCGGCAAAGGAGCCTAGCCACTCGGGCTGCTCCTCCAGGTCGCTGTCCAGGAGGAACACATGCTCACCGCTTGCGTGCATCAGCCCTGTCATCATAGCCCTGTGGTGGCCAAAGTTGCGGGAAAGGTCCACGACGCTGACGCGCTCGTCGCGGGCCTGCTCGCGCAGGGCGCACAACAGGCCGTCGGCAGGGCACTTGTCGTTCACCAGCACGATGTCGGTTTTCTGCGGTGGAAAACCAGCCTCTATCGCGGCGGCAAAGGCACGGCGGCAGAATTCCTCAAGATACTGGCCCGTTTTGTATACGGTTGCGACTATTGTCAGACTGCTACGCACCATGCTTGCTCCTGTTCTCGGCTTTAGTTCAAGCTATCAACACCGATGAGCGGTGAATTCGGATGTGGCGGGGCGCTGGGTAGGGCGTCAAGTCCCGTGCGTACTCCGCCCCGCCCTCGGGCAGTTCGCGCAGGGGGGCAAAGCCCCGTGACGGGAAGAAAGCGCGCACCTGTTCGTTTTTGGGAGTGGGAAGATAGCTCCCCACCATCCGCTGCGCCCCGCGCTTCGCCGCCCGTTGGGTGCACGCGCACAGCAGGGCGTCCTCCACGCCGCGCCCCAGGGCCCTGCAGCTCAAAAGAAAGCTTTCCAGCAGGCAATCGCCCTCTTTGTAGAGCAGAATGGCCAGGCCGACAATGCCAAAGTCCCCGAAGCGGTCCTTGAGGGAAATGGTGAGGATGTCTCCTCCGCTGTGCAGGAACTCCTCAAGCTCCGCTTCGTTGTGGCGGCGGGTGGTGAGGTTGAATTGATTGGTGCGCAGGGTCATTTGCGAGGCGCGCGGCAGGGTGAAGGAGTCCACCGGGACGATAGCCGCCTCCATCTCCAGGCTGCCCAGGTACTCGTCCAGGTCCTTGGTGGAGAATTGCGTGGCCGCTTCCCGACGGGCGGCCTCGGCCTTGTACATGGCCGGGCGGTGGCGGTCCTCCACCGTGAGGCGCAGGGAGTCGAACAGGCCGTCCTCGGTGAGGAGCCCGGCGAAACGCTCCGGCGGGCCGGAGAAGTGCAGCACCGTCACCTGCGGCAGGGCCTGGCGCACCAGGTTCACCTCGAAGTCGCTGTCGTCGGCAAAGACCAGGCTGTCCAGCCCGATGTTGAGCAACGAGGCGATGGTCGCGAGGTTGCTGGCCTTGTCTTCCCAGTTTACGCGCAGGCAGGCCAGGTGCTCGCGCCGGATGAGCATGTCCGGGTGCTCGTCCAGCACGTGCAGCACGTCGGCCTCGTTGTTCTTGCTGCACAGGGCCAGCAGCACGCCGCGGCGGTTCAGCTCCAGGCAGACGCGTTGCACGTCGCGGTAGGCCGAGCCAGGGTAGTCGTGCCCTATGGCGATGTGGTCAAAGCCGTCCTCGCCAAGGATACCGCCCCAGAGGGTGTTGTCGCAGTCGAGCACCAGGCATTTTTTCGTGCGGCCCGTGAGCGCGCGGATGTATTTCAGGTACTCGCGGCCCAGGGCCTCGGCCCCGGCGGCGGAAAAGGGGGCCATGCCCATGTGCCAGAAGCGCGCATCAAAAAACTGGTCGGCCCCGTAGCGCAGGCACAGCAGGTCCAGGTCCAGCACATGGCAGGCTGCGTGGCTGGCGGCCAGCTCCCGCAGGCGGCGGTTCATCTCGCGGAAGGCGCCCAGCTGGCCGCCGTCGGTCTGCGAATCCAGAATGCCCAGGGCTGGCCGAGTGGGAGACTCCAGGCCGTGCACCAGCACCGGGGTTTCGGCGCGCTGGCGGATAGCCCCCAGCACGGTCTGGAACTGGTTCAGCACCCGGTCCATTTCGCTGGCCACGTCTTCGGGCGAAAGGGAGTTGAATTCGTGCAGCAGCCGTTCGGCCAGGGGATCGGCCCCCAGGCAGACCAGGATCAGGTCCGCCTTTTCCGAATAGAGGTGGCTGTCGGGGGCCATGGCCTCTTGAATGGCGTTGTCGTGCTCGCCCATGGAGACGACGCAGTCGAGCCCCAGCTGGGCGCAGCCGTGGCGAAGATAGAGCGCGCAGAACTCCACGGTGATGTTGCGCACTACGGCCACCCTGTACTTGGGCAGACCGTCCTTGGGCATGGACTTCAGGAAGCTGATCACCTCATGAAGGCGCATTGGCGTTGCTCCGGGCTGGGGTCAAAGGGTTGCGAGGGTCTGGCGCAGCCAGGCCGAAGGCAGGTCGCGGAAGGCTTGGCCGTTCCAGTATTCGTCGTCGATGCGTTCCAGGGTGAACAGGCCCGCGCCGCTGGTGTCGGGATGCTCGGCCGCAGCGCGCAACAGCAGGTCCAAAAGCCGCTCGCTGTCCTGGCCGTGCCGCTCCAGGGCTTGATAGAACGCTGGCCGCAGCGGCGAGTTCAGCACCCGGAACAGCAGGCCCGTGAGCCGGGAAAGCTCCTCCAGCTCCTGTCCGGTGAGCGTGGTGGTGGAGGCCACCATGTGCGGCAGTTGCGACCGGAAGACCAAACCCAGGTCCTCCGCGGTCTCTTCCATGCGGGTGCCCGGCAGCAGTTGCAGCCGGTGCACGTTCAGCACGTGGTCCGTGTTCCGCAGGTAGGGCAGCAGGGTGTTGAGGCCGCTGAAAAAGCTCGCGCGGGTTTCGTGGGGCAGGCCCAGAATGAGGTCTATTTTGAGCACCGCGCCATGCCGGGCCACGCCGCGCATGAAGGAGTCGAACTTCTTCAGGCTCACGGCGGGGCGGCCCACGGCCTTGAGCGAAGCGGGGTTGAGGGACTGGAGTCCCAGGCAGTTGACCGCCGTGTAGCCGACCAGCAGGTCGGAATACACCTGGGCGCGGTCTTGCGCCTCCACATGCCCGCTGTTCGGGAAGACGCCGCCCTCCCGCAGTTGCGCCAGCAGCTCCAGAAACTCCTCGTCCACGCAGGAGTAGGAGAACTCCCAGTAGATCCAGGGCAGGGGATGCTCCAGGCGCAACTCAAGCAGGAAACGTACGATGGTCTTGGCGCGTTCCAGATCAGAGGCGAAAATCGCGTCGATGAAGCGCAGGGCCTTGACCTTGCACTCCACCACAAGGTGGCGCAGCTCCTCGCAGACCTTGTCCAGGTGGTGATACTCTATGCCGTTTCTGCCCCGGTGGTACACGCAGTAGGCGCAACGGTAGCGGCAGCCGCGCTGGGTTTCCACATAGGCCTGCTGGGCATGGTACAGGCGTTCGGGCACTATGCCGGCCAGATAGGGCGAGGGCAGCGCGGCCACATCGACCTGGGCCTGCACCTGGGCGTGCGTGAGCGTTCGCCCTGTGCGGCGGCCCACGGTGAGCGGGAAGGCCGAGTCCGGGCGCAGCAGATGGCGCGCAAGGTCGAGCATGGGCGTCTCGCCCTCGCCGTTGATGTAGTAGTCGCCCAAGCCGTCTGCGGCGAGCTGGCTGGCCGTGGACCAGGATATTTCCGGTCCGCCCAGGATGACCGGGATGGAGGGCGGCAAGGCCTGGATGAGTTCGCGCACCTTGGCGATGTTCCAGACGTAGCAACTGAAGCCGATGACGTCCGGGGCGGCCTGCTCCATGCGCTTGCGGATGTACTCCGTTCCGGCGGAGGCGCTGTAGTCCTGCACGGAAATCTGCAGTGCGCCGCGCACGTCCTCGTGGGACTCCAGCCAGGCTTGCAGGGCGTAGGACGAGAGCAGGTACCGGGCCATGGTCCCGTCGGGGTACAGGCTTATCAGCAGCAGCTTCACTTGCGGGAAATCTCCATCATTTTCTCAAAGCGCTCGCTGTCCAGCGGGAACTTGTCCGTGCCCTTGGCCACGTAGACTTCGTTGTCGCCCACGCTGCGCATCATCAGCGCGCCTGCCCCGATGATGCAGTTCGAGCCGACCTCGATATTGTCCCGGAGGGTGGCGTTGACGCCGATGAAACTGCCGGTCCCGATGCGCACGCCGCCGCTGACCACGATGTGCGAGGCCAGGTAGCAGTTGTCCTCGATGACTACATCATGCCCGAAGTGGTTGCCGCTCCAGATGAAGACGTTGTTGCCGATGGTGACGCCCGGCTGCAGCACCTGGTTTTCCAGAATGAAGCAATTGTCACCATGCACGGTGTCGCCCCAATGGGTTGCGCGGGAGCAGAAGTATGTGGCAAGGGCGTACCCCTTGGCCTTGGCCACGTGGTATTTTTCGGTGCGCACGGCGTTCAGCCTGGTGTAGCCGATGGCGACGAACATGGAGTATTCCGCCGGATCGTACACGTCCTGCACGGTCTCGAAGGGCACCACGGGCAGGCCGCAGAAATTCGGCTCGCGCACGTACTCCGCGTCCAGGGTGAAGGCGCACACCTCCCAGTCGCTGTCGTGCGTGAAATAGAAGTGCGCAAGCTGGGCCATCTTGCCTGCGCCGAAGAGAATCAATTTTTTTGCCATGTCTACCTCAGGGGATGTCGTGCCGGGGTGGACGCCCGCTGGTTTCACCAGGCTGGCAGTGTAGCCCATTCCACGGTTGCCAGCAACCGCAGGCCCGGCGCCGACCGGCGCTGGTCAGAAACGGAAGCGGCTCAACAGCGGCAGGGCCGCCTCCGGCCCCACGTTGAACAGCATGTCGAGCACGGTCACGCTGTGTTCAAAGGGCGGGTGGAGCTGCTCATACTCCGGGTACTGGTCGTAGCGCATCCAGGCCACCTCGACGCCGCGGCTGGTGAACTCCTCTTGGCGCAGATAGTCTTTGGCGGCTGGACCGGACAGATAGACCGTGGCCCCGCGCGCCACGCAGATTTCGGCAAGGCGTGCCGAGGGGTCGCCCGCGCAGCTGTCCTCGTCGGTGGCCCACACCAGGGGCGTGTCCACACCCAGCAGGCCGCATATGCCGCGGGTGAGCAGGTGGTTTATCTCACTCAAGCGCGTCAGGTCCCGGCAGGCTTCGTACATGGCCTCCACCTCGGGCCACACGGTCTTGAAGTGCCGGGCGCGAGCGTAATGGTGGCGGAAGGAATTCTTGTGCTTGTCCACCCAGGCGTGGCCGTCCACCTCCACCTCATTGATGGCGGCGGTAAAGTTGCCCTTGTTGCACACTGGAACGCTGAGCCAAGAAGAGCCCTGCGGAGTCTTGATCCTGTTACGGGTGCGCCAGTCGCGCCGGGTGAACTGGCAGGTGTCATAGAGCACAAATTCGTCCACAGCCTGGATGATGTCGAAGTAGCCCTTCCACGGAATGTAGCAGGACTGGATAATTGCAAGGGTTTTGCGCGTCATTGTATTTCCGATCGGGAAAGGAGCCTTGGAGTCCGTTTGGACGGCCAGCTAGCCCCTGGGGCCGTTGTAGAAGGAGGCGATGGACGAGGCGACGAATTGCTGTTCCTCGTCGGTCAGCTCATAGAACACGGGCAGGCGCACCAGGCGAGAGCTGACATCGTCGGTGATCGCCATGGAACTGGCCACCCGGCCGAACTTTTGCCCAGCCTCGGAGCTGTGCAGCGGAATGTAGTGAAACACTACGCCGATCTCCAGCGCCCGCAAGTGGCGCAGCAGACGCCCCTGCTCGTCGTGGTTGCGGGCCAGGATGGAGAAGATGTGGCCGTTGCCCGCGCTGCTTTGCTCAAAGGCGATGTGCCCGGCCTGCTTCAGCGGGTCGAGCAGCTGCGCGTAGCGTGCGCACACGGCGCGCCGACGGGCGATGATCTGCTCGGCGTGCTGCATTTGGGCGAGCAGGAAGGCGGCGATGAGGTCTGAGGGCAGGAACGAGGAGCCGATGTCGACCCAGGTGTACTTGTCCACCACGCCGCGGTCGAAATTTTTGCGATTCGTGCCTTTTTGCCAAAGAATCTCGGCGCGCTCGATGAGGCTCTCGTCGTTGATGAGCAGCGCCCCGCCCTCGCCGCTGATGATGTTCTTGGTCTCGTGGAAGCTGAGGCAGCCCAGGTCGCCGATGGCGCCGAGGGCGTTTCCCTTGTGTTCTGAGAGCAGGGCCTGGGCGGCGTCTTCCACCACGCGCAGCCCGTGGGCACGGGCGATGCCGGTGATGGCGTCCATGTCGCAGGGCACCCCGGCGTAGTGCACAGGCACAATGGCCTTGGTGCGCGGCGTAATGGCCTGCTCGATGAGCGCGGCGTCGATGTTGTAGGTGTCGGGCGTGATGTCGATAAAGACGGGCACCCCGCCGCGGAGCACAAAGGCGTTGGCCGTGGACACGAAGGTGAACGAGGGCATGATGACCTCGTCTCCCGGCCCCACACCGCAGAGCATGGCGGCCATTTCCAGCGCCGCAGTGCACGAATGCGTGAGCAGCGCCTTGCGGGTCTTCAGCGTGGTTTCAAGCCAAAGCTGGCACTCGCGGGTGAACTCTCCGTCACCCGAGGTCGTCGCGTTTACAAGGACCGTCTTGGCAATGTTCGTCAGCTCGTTGCCAACGATCACCGGTTTATTGAAAGGGATTTTCATGCACAATTACCTAGTGAAGCCGCTAGTTATTGTCAACTACTGCACTATTAACAGGAATTGCAGATTATTCAGAAACCGGAGGGTCGCCTCGCGTCCGTGGTGATGTGCGCAGGACGGGAGCGAGCGGAATAAAAACGTTGCATTACAGGTTATTGCGCTTCAGCACGTGCCACCCCCCGGCGTCTCCAACGGGGTGGAAGCTATGCCGCAGTGTGTCGCCAAGAGTCCTCTGGAATTCTTCCCACCGGGCATTGCTTTGGGAGAGCGGCAGGGCATCAATCAAAACGGTGTCCTGCCCGCTGGCCTCAATTTTCCTGGCGTTTTCCAGAAGGTGTCGGCTGTTGTGGGTTTGATAGAACACATCTTGAAAGGGCAGTGGGGAGAAGCGCAGGGTGTGCAACTGCACCAAAAAAAAGTAGGGGCTGGCGTAGAAAATCCGCGCATCCTGCGGCTGGCTGTGAATGAAGGCGACCTTGTTGCGCAGGCTCTCTGCGCAGGCGCGTTTGACCCAGATGCCCGAGAAGACCTCTCGGTCCGTCTGCGCGTTCGCCTGTGGGCTGTCCGCCCGGGCGCGGCGAATACTGTTCTTCGCCTCGGACAATCCATCGTTGACCAGGTGCGGCCCGACGATGAAGATCAGGAGAAAGGCCACCACAGGCACCCTGGCCGTGAGCAGGCTGCGCATGCCGGAAAAACGGAGCCGCCGCCACTTCAGCGTGTCGAGCAGATCAACCAGCAGAAAAGAGAAGAGCAGCGAATTTGACCAGAGGTTCCAGTGGTGCGGGCGGTTGAAGAAATAGGCGAACCACACCAGAATGATGACGCAGAGGAAGAACTTGAAACGCATGTTCTGCGAAAGGCCCCTATGCAGCCAGATGAACGTGAGGCGCGCCAACAGCAGGGCCGGTAAGACGAAGAGGAGGACCGCGAGGGAGTCCAT
>Ga0209800_10003364_pt1 | contig 12795 bp, 8 predicted proteins | sample Higcelweek8metaG_FD_187174 | JGI IMG/M metagenome (GOLD analysis project Ga0209800, IMG submission 187174) | Freshwater pond sediment microbial communities from the University of Edinburgh, under environmental carbon perturbations - High... | ecosystem: Environmental > Aquatic > Freshwater >... | reverse complement strand
CTTTCAGATAGAACACATCATCCGAAGGATTCGGATACACGCTGAGGGTGATTTCGTTTTCTTCGAAGCCTGTACAATCAACAAAAGTGATGGTGATGGTATCAGAACCGGTGCATCCATACTGATCGGTTACAGTAACCCAGACATCGAAAGGTGAATTGAGTACAGCACCGGTAGTATCAACGTCAATGGTAGCAGTAGATTCCGAAGTTGACCAATCGTACGAAGCGTAAGTTCCCGGATCAAGCGTCACCGTATTCTGAACGCAATAATTGCCATCGGCACCAAGATTGGGAGCTGGGGCCTGAACATCAATGAGCACAGAGTCAGTACCGCCATGGAGTGTAACGGGTTCAACAAACAGTTTCACGCGTGAGATATTCATACTGGATGGTTCGTACCATACATCATGCATCTGGCTTGTGGTCAGATCGAACTGCATACCCGATCTGTAACGGGCAATGGTATCGCCCAACACAACAAATAAAGTATCATTTTCGCTATAGCTGCTGTAATCACCTTCGGCATACACCCCAATCCAGTCACCTTTTGCAACAAACACATCAAAAGGAACAATAGATCCGTTCGGAATGCCTGTATGATAGCCTAAAGTAATGAGGTCGTTGGTTACAGCTGAAAAGACAGGAGGTTCAGCATTTAAGCGGATAATAGTCACAGTCTGGGCCCCTGTAACATCGGTCGGGACCATGGCTCCGATAATTCTGAAATCTTTTGTTGACTGGAAATAATAGCCACGAGCCATCCCGGGATTTGAACCAGTTTCAGCAGCCGGAGTAATTACGTCCACATTTCTGACTGAATAATGGATTTGTCCTTTAAAGAATCTTGGGTTCAAAAAAGCGGTAAACAAACTACAGCCTGCACCCTGGTTGACAACCATATTACTGTCTTCAACCGACGCCGCAAAGGTGCCGTTAAAATAGTATACGCCACTTGCAGCTATAACACATATTCCATAAGTTGAACCCGCGGGCATATACAAACCTTTCGTTAGCTTTACGCCTGTAACAGATGGACTTCCCAACGTTGTAACCGTTATAGAATCAAACAAGACCCAGTCAGCAATGGTTGTCTCATGACCAACATACGTTCCTTCCCGATAGTAAACCTTAAACCAATCAGTTGTTGCGCTTCCAAATTCTACGTCAAGACTATCAATGACCAGGTCATTTTTTGCATTAAGGTCAAACATAATGCCTCCCGGATTTGAATAAAAAACCGATGTAGTTCCATTGGTGTTGGTCTGCATCACATGCATTTCCTGATGTTCTTCAGCCACTTTATAAAAAATCCGGCCGTTCCATACACGTGGAGTATTAGTCACACTGAAAAATCCGCCACCATTACCAAAATGACAGGTCATATCTGTATTTGCAACCGTTTCATTGGTTCCGGTTCCGTCTGTATAAAACATTCCAACACTTGTACAGATGTAAATTCCCATAGTCTGCCCTTCGGGAATGGTTAATGCTTTTGTGAGGTCAAGGCGACCATGATCATCAACGCCGTTCTGAATCATATTAACCGAATCCAGCAAAATCCATCCGGCATTTGAAGATTCAAAACCAACATATGAACCAGGTCTGTAATACACTTTCGCCGATCCAGCTGTTGTTGTTCCCAGATTAAGATCGAAACCATCAATTACAAGATTTTTTGCAGCTGTAATATCAAACATATTACCACCCCAGGACGACGAGAAACCATTATTATCTATCCAGGTGGTTTCAACAAATGGATAGCGGAAATTTACCATTCCATCGGCTGCAACAGGGCCAACCGAAAACCAGGTATTGGCTTGATAAAATCCGGCAGAATCAAGTACTACTGCAGGCGACACATTAATATCAGCTACCTGGTTTGCACAGATTTTCGTTCCTTCAAATGCCGGATAATTAAATCCTGAAAGACCAACATAAAAAGCATCCCACCATGCTTCGGCACCTGCGGTCTGATTATATACATCCAATGTGGTAATGCCAGGTACTGATGCACGGAAAGGAAGCCCTTTTCCTTTTAAAACACCGTTGAGATAAACATCATAAGTCATGGCCATATAGTCCAGATTTTTAACTTCGACCTGAACCCATTCGTTATTCATTACCGCACCCAGATCCGTTGTTCCGGTGCTTCCGGTAACTACAAAATGTCCTCCGGTAATTTCACCGTAAAATGCCGCATTGGCAGCTGAATGGCCATTCCCTGTGGCAACAACACCACCTTCGCCACCCGAAACTTTTACAAAATAAAAAAGCACGGTCGGCTCCTGACTAACGGTGAAATCAAGGCTTAATCCGGCATTGGCTCCGGTTCCGGAGATATGCAGCGACTTGTTTCCCACCATTGCATCGGCCGTGGTAGCTTCAACAGTCCCCCCTGCTGAAAGATTGTTCCACTTGGCCAGGCCATTCTCAAAGCTTTCCGCAAAGGGAATCGTCTGACCGGTAGCGACTATCACAGCCGCGACCATCATCATAACAGATAAAAATGTTCTCATAATTCTAATTTTTTGCAAATATAATATAATTATACCAATCAGCTGTTTTTATAGCTTAATAAATTTATTTCGCACACATTACAATATCATTTGCAAACATAAACCAATTAACAGTCTGCTAAAACAAGTTGTTAATCCCGGTTGTAAAACCTTTCCCACGAGGTGCGATAATCAGGCAAAATCAGGCAGGCCAGATTGTGCAACAGCATAAAGTCAATTCCGGAATAATTACCAAGCGACCAGTTCTCGTTGGTAGCGCCATTCTGCGCGTCGATGGTGGCCGACCATTTAAATTCGGCTGACCAGCCCGCAACTTTCGGATAGCTGCTGTTGCCATACTGATAGGTCCCGTTGAGCGGCGCAGACCGCAATTGCTGCGACAATGCAGCGAAGTCGTACAAACTTGTGTCGATCGTTTTTTCGTTCAAAGCCGCATGCAGCAACAAATAAAATGGATCCCAATGATAATCCGCCGTAATACTTTTCAGCATTTTAGGCACATTGCGGCTGATGCGTGATGCACCTGACACCGCCATGGCTTCGGCCAGCAGGAAACGCATGATGCGGTAATCTGCATAGCCAACTCCGCTCAAGGCAGCATACCCGGCGCCTTCGTATGCATCGCGGCACCAGGGCGCCTGAACAATGGCCGGGTAGGTTTTTTTCAGATAGTCTTTTCCGGCAATTTTGTATGCAATTGTCTTCATGGCAAATGCATACGCGCGGCCATCTGCGCCGTTTTCATTACCCATGCGTGTTCCATCTGGATACAGCGGCCGCCACCAGAGCGTCTTACGGCTGCCACACATAAAATTAATCATGCGCAACATCTGATCCCGCGTCGTATTACGAATTGTCGTATCATCCACATAGCGAAAAGTCAGTGCCAGTCCAACTATTGCGCCCAACACTTCATCCTGCGAGGTGAATTTCTGATTTCTGTAATAATGCTCATAGCCTTCGTTACCACTCACAAACGAGACTGAATCGGGATGTCCGCTTTCGCGCCGGGAATAAAAATAGCCAGCCGGAGACGAATATTTGCTGAGTCCTTCCACTACATTATTCTCAATCAATGCGGGAACGCCATATTCGCCGCGCTGCTTGCGGAAACCCGCATAATCGCCTTCTTTCAGCCAATCGTTTAATTCATTGAACATAGAATCACTTAGCACCGGCGGAACATCTTCGCGTACAAAAAAGCCATCCAGCGTATCGTTCAGAAACCATGGCGGGCCGCTCTCACAGCGATCGGTACGATCGAAAGCCCGCAGCACAGATGCAATTTGCGACAAGGTTTCAACCGCACGCGCAGTGTCTCCAACGCGCATCAGCAGCGCATATTCGGTGGCCAGTGTTCCCAGCAGATAACCGGTGCGGGTATGGGTTTGCCCGAACACAATGCTTTGCTGAAAATCGACTTCGTCGCCCGAAGGATAGACGCCGTCGGGATCGGTCCAGATATCGCGGTTGCGGATATTCGCCAGCAGACTTCCGCCGGGTTCGTCAGCAAACACCACAAAATAATGAAGCCGGTCGCGATAACGAAAATACTTCTCATGCACCGATACCGAATCCTGCGCCTGCACGTGGTTGAGCACCAACAGACAACTGATTAAACAAACCGATATGCCGCGAATACTTTTCAACAAAACAGACTTGTGCTTTTATGTAGCCGAAATTAATCATATTTTTGTAATCACAACATGATCCGTCGCGAAGACATATTACGCATTATGGATGCCGTGCGCATCGAAGAAGTGATTGGAGATTACCTTTCGCTCAAGAAGCGTGGCTCCAACCTGATCGGATTATGTCCGTTTCACAACGAAAAAACACCTTCGTTCAACGTGTCGCCATCGTTGAATATTTTCAAATGTTTCGGCTGCGGGAAGGCTGGCAATGCGGTGAATTTCCTGATGGAATACGAGCATTACACTTACCCCGAGTCGCTTCGGAAGCTGGCCGCTAAATTTGGAGTCGAAATCGTCGAGGAAGAAATGGACGACGATTACAAAGAAAAGAAGACCGAAGAAGATCAGGCGTATTTTGTGCATGAATTTGCGCATAAATGGTTCGAAAAACAGCTCTGGGAGACCAAAGAAGGAATGTCGGTCGGACTGAGCTATTTTCACGAACGTGGGTTGAGCGATGCCATCATTAAAAAATTCGGACTCGGTTATTCGCCAAATAATTACACAGCTTTTGCCGATCACGCCCACAGCGAAGGTTTTGACAAAGAAACGCTTGCAAAGAATGGCCTCATCAGTGGTGAAAGCGGCAACGACCGTTTCAGAGACCGCATAATATTTCCTATTTTCAGCATCAGCGGTCGTGTGATTGCCTTTGGAGGCCGCACCCTGCGCACCGATGCGAAGATTGCCAAATATGTCAACTCGCCCGAGACCCCGATATATCACAAAAGCAATGTTCTGTACGGCATTCATTTGGCCAAAAACAGCATCATCAGCCTGAATGAATGTTATCTGGTGGAAGGCTACATGGATGTGATAGCCATGGTGGCGGCCGGCATCAACAATGTAGTGGCATCGAGCGGCACCAGCCTTACCGGCGAACAAATCCGCATGATTCGCCGCTATTCGACCAATGTGTGTATTTTGTACGATGGTGACCTGGCCGGTATTAAAGCTTCGTTCCGCGCCATCGATATGCTGTTGGCCGAAGGACTTGATGTGCGCGTGGTACTGTTCCCCGACAAAGAAGATCCCGATTCGTATTCACGAAAATATTCCGCCAAAGCACTGATGGATTTTCTGGCGAACAACAAAAAGTCGTTTGTGTTGTTCAAGGCCGAAATCATGTTTGCTGATGCTGGCGATGACCCGTTGAAACGCGCCGGAGCAATGAAAGACATTGTGCACAGCATTGCTGAAATCCCGGACGGGATCTTGCGTTCATTGCTGGTAGCCGAATGCGCAAAACTATTCGACATTGAGGAAAAAACCCTCATGTTCGAAATGAATAAAATTCTTCGGACCAAGGCGAAAAAACTGCTGAAACCCGAAGAAGATCCGGGTCTGGAGATCGAAGAAGAAGTCCCCGAAAAGCAGCAACCCATTCAGGGTACGGACCGGCAGGAAGAATCGGAAAGAAATCTGGTTCGCATGCTTCTGTTGCATGGCGACAAAGTGATGAAATTTCAGGTGGTAAATGAATTCGGGTTGACCGAAATTCATGAAAAATACGTTGCTCAATATATTTTCAACGAACTGGATGCCGACGGCTTAAAGTTCTCCAACAAAGGCCTGGCGCGGATATTTGATGCATGCAGAATTCAGTCCGAAGCCGATGGCGTGAGTAATACAAGTCGTATTCTGAATATGCTCGATCCAAACACCACAAATATTTCGGCCGACATAATGAATTCGTTGTACGCACTGAGTCCAAACTGGCAAAAAAAACACGGTATTTTTGTTTCGCATACCGAAAATGACTCCGCCATTCTCATTAGTGAAGTGGAAAGCGCCATTCTCGAATTCAAGCATCTGGTGCTGGTTCATCGCATGGATGAAATCCGTCATGAACTGCAGTCCGAACTATCGGAAGAAGACCAAATGATAAAAGTGCATGAATTTCAGATGCTGAAAACCATTGATGTGGAAATTGAAAAGAAAATACGTCAACGGGTCATCAGCTCATAATCGTTTTGTTATGTCGGAAAATATTATAAAATCCAGTATTCTTAATCCCCTCGACCTCGAAAAAAAAGCGCTGCGCAAACGCATGCGCGAACGCAAAGCTGCACTGTCGGCCGAAGAAAAAATATTGAAATCGAAACGCATTTTTGAATTCATCGAAAGCCAGTCCTGGTTTACTGAAGCAAAAGTGGTCATGTGTTACTGGAGTCTACCCGACGAAGTCATTACACATGATTTTTGTCTGAAATGGATGAAGTTAAAAACACTGTTGCTGCCGCGCATGGTGGGCCCCGACATTGTGCCGGTTGTGTTCGATGGCCAGTTGGTGAAAGAACCCACACTGGGCGTTGAAGAACCACAAGGCGAATTGTATAGTCAAACTGACATGATAAATGTCATTCTCGTTCCCGGCGTCGCCTTCGATCGCTACGGAAACCGCCTTGGGAGAGGGAAAGCGTACTATGACAAGTTTCTGCACACCACCAAAGCGTTGAAAGTTGGCGTATGTTTTGAGGAGCAGCTCGCCGAAAAAATTCCAACAGACCATCACGATTTACCCATGGATCAAGTGGTTGCTTTTTAGTATTTTTGAATTTAAATCCAAACTATGAAAAAATCTGCAGGCTTTTTAGTGCTCATGACCATCCTTGTTTTTTCGGTTCAGGCACAAAATAAAACCAAAATTCAGGGCTCTTTTACGGGCGATTCAATGGCTACAACCATCACGCTGGAAAATTTTCTGAATCCCGGCGCGTTCAGCAAAGACATCACCATTACCGATAAAAAGTTTTCATTTGAATTCGATCTCGATCGCGAAGATATTTTTAAGCTGAGATTTTCGCAGCAAAATTATCTGGCACTGGTCATCAAACCCGGCGATAAAATCACACTCACATTAAATCCCGACGCCATAGGCGTGAATCCAAAGATTGATGGATCATCACAGTCGGCACGTATTTACAGCCTTGAAAACAATATGGCGGCCTTTAAAAAAATGCAGGATAGTCTGAGTGCATTATATAGTGCCACACTAGCCACAGATGCCGATAAGAAAAAACAGATCGAAAACGAATACAATATGCTGGAAGCCCAAAAAAGCATAATTCTATCTAGCGTTATTTCCGATAACATTGGCGATCTGGTGAATCTGTTTTTTATCGAACGACTTGAAATTGACCAATATTATCCATTGTATGAAAAAGTAGATTCAGCGATTTACGAAAAATACAAATACAATCAGGCGGTTGAAAGTTTGCACACAAAAATCGCTTCAGGAAAAGCCACTGCGGTTGGATCGGTAGCTCCTGAAATTAAACTGCCGACACCTGAAGGCGAGATGCTGAGTTTGTACAGTATAAAAGGAAAAGTAATTATTATTGATTTCTGGGCATCGTGGTGCCGCCCATGCCGCATGGAAAATCCGAATATGACGAAATTATATGCGGACTTTCATGATAAAGGACTTGAGATTTTCGGTGTATCGCTCGACAAGGACAAAGCCGCATGGATTAAAGCCATTGCCGATGACAAGCTGATCTGGAAGCACGTGAGTGATTTAAAATACTGGCAGAGCGAAGCCGCCAAACTGTATGGAGTTGGTTCTATTCCGAGCATGTTTGTACTGGATGGCGAATATAAAATCATTGCCAAGAACCTGCGCGGAGAACAGCTCCGGGCCTTCGTTGCATCGAAACTTAATTAAAGTTCCCCACTAGTTGCCGCGCGATTTCATCGCGCGGCAACAATATTATTTAAGCAAGCCCGCCAAAGAGCTCAGGTCGAAGCCTGAATCCTTGTCTGAATCAACTTTCCCGTTGGGGGTGAGTTTATCGATAAACTGCGGCAGAATACCCGCCAGTTTTTCCGATTCAGTGCCGGTATCAATGCCGGCTTTTTTGGCAATATTCTGAATCATATCGTTGCCCAACACTTTGCTGATTTGATCGGCCGAAATTGGCAGGTTGCTGCCCTTGCCCACCCACGAATTTACCACATCGCCCAAACCGTTTTCGCTGAATTTTCCAACCAGGTCTGTCAATCCGGAGCCATCGGTTACTGCGCCTAAAAGATCATCGAGTCCCATAATTGATGTTTTTTAATGATTCCTTCAACCTATCTGAACAAATATACAAAAAACACAGCGGGAGCACCTAAACGAATACGATAAATAATTATTGCAATGAAAATATTATTACCAGCGCTCGTTTTTAACATTAAAATTCAATTACGATGAGCCGCCATATTAAAAAAATCCTGGTCATACTTCTTTCATCTGCTGCATTCACCTTTTTGTTTTATGAAGCATCATTGGGACTGAATCTCATCATCTTCGAATGCTTAATGGGCGTTATCAGTTTCATGCTGTTCCGTCAGAAAAAGATCAGAAACCATGTCTGGTATTTATTTCTGATATTGCTGATTATATCAGCATTTGCAGTTCTGATTTCACACACGGCATTTGCAATTGCCGTAAATATTTTTCTGTTTTTACAGTTCATGACCATGCAATTGTGGCCCGACGTTTCAAAGATTCACCTGTTATCGTTGATTGCGCCGCTAAATATTATACCAGCACTGACAAAAGGATTTCTGGCTATTACCAAAATCAAAAAACCCGCATTTCTTCAGAAATGGCCGGGACTATGGCTCACAGTCGCATCCCTGCTGATAATCTGGTTATTTATTACCATGTATTCAGCATCGAACGAATATTTTTACAGCATAATAAACAATATGTCCAATTTTATTAATGATTGCTTCACCCGATTATTCAATTTCGAAAACGCAGATGTTGTATTGTACATTTGCGCCGGATTACTCATTGCATCGGCATTACTGATCAGAACAAACCTTATTGAAAAACTGCGGGTAACAGAGAATCCGGGAATCATGCTGGTCAGATCACGAAAGCCAACCCTGTTTCACAATTCAGTCAGCAGCTTTTTAAAATGGTACCGTTCCGGAATATTTCTGATATTTATATTGAATGTCCTCATTCTGATATTCAATATTCTTGACCTGCGCCATGTATGGTTTGGCTTTGAATGGAACGGCCAGTTACTGCGCGAATTTATTCATGAAGGAACCTGGACATTGGTATTCTGTGTAGCACTGTCGGCAGTCCTTGCTCTTATGTTTTTCAATGGCAAAATTCATTTTTTTTCAAAAAACAAACATCTTAAATGGCTTGTGAAAATATGGATTGCACAGAATATTTTTATGATTGTTTCCGTTTTCATACGCAATGTCCGCTATGTCGGTTATTACAATCTGGCCTCACTCAGAACCGGCGTTTTCATCTTTCTGATCATCGCCGCATTTGCCCTCATTGTATTACTGATAAAAATTAACCGCGGAAGAAATATGTTCTGGATGTTAAGATACGTATTTCTGGGCACTGCTGTTATATTGACATTAACTGCAGCCCCCGACTGGAATCGCGTCATTGCACGTTATAATATCAGCCACAAAGACTCGGCATGCTTTCATCACGACTACATGGTGATGCTTCCTCATTGTATTGATCTCCTGCTTGAAAACAAAAAACTGTTTGACTATCCTTATGATTCGAGCCTGTATCACAGTTATACTGAAGATGCATATGAAGGAAGAAAAGTGAAAAACTACACTGAAATAATTGACATCAGGGCAGACGGAATCCGGTACAAATTAAACGAAAAAGACTGGCGTGAATGGAACTATGCCGATTTTAGAGAATTGAAATATCTTAATAACCACTAAGACTTTTTTTGCGCGATTTAATAATTGTTGCCGCGCGTTTGAATCGCGCGGCAACAATTTAAATTTTAATACTCTCCGAAAGCCGCATGATCGCAGTCTTCCTGCCTTCCTCATCCAGATTGGCCGGCGGCCCATACGGAGTATTGTTGACATCAACCACGTAGATGCGGCCGTCATCGCGGTTGCGCAACACATCCACTTCGCCGAAATCAAGACCTATGATGCGCGCAAACTCAAGTATTTTCTGCTGCTCATCAGTGCTGAGAATTTCATCCGGCTGCTTCAGCAGAACTTTTTCTGCCTTTGTTTCGAAACGACTTTGCGGACTTTTCAGTTTAATATACACAAACGGAATTCCGCCAGCAGCAACGGGTACACGTATATCTTCGAAAAAGCCCTCTTCAGTTTTATTGTTGATGACAATCTGATAAATACAGTTTTCTTCGACTGAATCGACCGGACACTGAACAATTTCGCCGCTGTGTGTGGCGTTCCATTCGCTTTTCAAAACAGCAGGACCATTGTGCAGCACTGGATTGATGCGGGTTTTGAAACCAAACACTTCATACACAAATTCATCAATGTAGGTCTTCATGATGTTGTTGCAATGCAGATTCAGCACCGGCATTTTCTGTTGTAAATTGCGCAACACCGGAAAATCATCGCGCAGCGTGCGGTCCTGCCAGGCAATGACAACATCGCATTTTTTGCGAGGATTGTTTGTTAGCACCCAACGATTGTATTTTGCAATTTTAAAAATAATGCTTTTGCTACCGGGCAATTCAGGATAGGTCAGCACACGTACAACCCGCCCTGCATGCCTCATTCTGGACTTCAAACCTGCAGTACAATATCTGAACTCTTTTCCGAGAGCTTCGAAGAAGGAGAGGTTGTCTTTATAATAGTTATTTAATACCTTTTTCATCCAATTACCGGAATAGAATCAATCAATGTTTTTGTGTAGGCCTGCTGCGGGTTGTGGATGACGGCGCGGGCGGCGCCGGATTCGACAATTTTTCCCTTATGCATCACCATGATGCGGTCGGACATATAGCCCACCACATTCATATCGTGCGAAATGAAAACATAGGTGAGACCGAATTCATCCTTCAGGTCGTTGAACAGATTGAGCACCTGTGCCTGCACGCTTACATCGAGGGCTGACACCGACTCGTCGCAGAAAACAATTTCGGGTTTCAGCACCAGTGCGCGCGCAATCACTATGCGTTGCCGCTGACCACCACTGAACTGATGCGGATATTTTTTCAGATCATCGGCTGCAAGCCCGGTTTTTTCGAGGATGTGAACAGCATATTCGAGTCGTTCGCGCTTGTTCGAAAAAATGCGATGTTCCTTCATCGGCTCCAGCAGCGCGTCGCGGACAGACAGCGTTGGGGTGAGAGATGAATATGGATCCTGAAACACAATCTGCATGCGCGTTCGCAGATGTCGCATTTTATTGGAAGAAAGTTTTGTCAGGTCAATGTCCTCAAAAAACACCGAGCCGCTGGTGGGTTTTATCAGTTGCAACATGGCGCGGATGAGCGTTGATTTGCCGCAGCCGGATTCGCCCACCAGTCCTAATGTCTCGCCTTTAAATAATGAAAGTGAAATATCGTCATTGGCCCTGAACCAGGCTTCTGCCCCGCTTCTGCTGCGCCTTCCGAGTGCATAATGCACATGCAGGTTTTCCACCCGCATCAACTCCGTTGTTTCTTTGGCAACAGCACGGATTTTATTTTCAGCAATTGTCGAATATCCCGACATGAAATCGCTGACGGTTGGGAGTCGTTCGGGATTGTTGTTCAAACGCGGCCTGCAGGCAATCAATGCTTTGGTATAAGCATGAGCCGGTGCGGCAAATACCGATTCCACCGAACCGTATTCAACCACTTCGCCTTTGTTCATCACCAGTACATGATCGGCCACCGTTCGCACCAGCGCGAGATCGTGTGAAATAAAGAGCACCGATGTTCCGAATTCGCGCTGCAAATCGCGTATCAACTGAATGATTTCCTTTTGCACAGTCACATCGAGTGCGGTAGTAGGTTCATCGGCAATCAGAATCCGGGGTTTTGTTGACATCGCCATGGCAATCATCACGCGCTGGCGTTGTCCGCCCGAGAGTTGATGCGGATACGATTCAAATATTTTTTCGGGATCGGGCAGTTTAACCTTTTCAAAAATATTCAGAATATGTTTTTTCGCTTCGCGTTTGCTTAACCGGAGATGATGACGTAAAGGTTCGACCGCCTGTAATCCGCATTTCATGGAAGGGTTGAGCGAGCTGAGCGGATCCTGAAAAATCATGGAAATATCGTTGCCCCGGATTTTATTGAGTTCTTTTGTATTGAGTAATCGAATATCCAGTTTTCGGCCCGACGAAGAAATGTAGTTGATAATACCTTCGACGCGCATCTGGCTTGATTCGGGCAGCAGACCCATGACCGAAAGAGCGGTCATAGATTTTCCCGAGCCGCTTTCGCCCACAATACCGAGGACCTGAGCGGGCTGCAACTGAAACGAAATATTATTTACTGCTTTTGCAGTGCCGAACGAAACAGACAGATTTTCAATTCCGAGTAAAGGGGCAGTCATTCGTTGGGTAAAATAAGAAGGGGCTGCAAGCAGCCCCGTATTGATTATCCTTTATTTTGTTCCTGTTTGTAGCCAAACCAATCCTGGAACCAGCGTTTGAGGAAGAAATCCCTCTTGTTTTCGCGGTTGCGTTCAGAAGTATGATACGCCTGACGCATCGCTTTTCTGGTGTTTTTGGTTTGAGACTTCATGTGGTTTTTAAGCGCTTTCTGATACAATACCGTATCGTTGCGTGTACGTTTCTTCTTTTCACGCTGAATCTGTCGTTCCTTATTGCCT
>Ga0209800_10003362_pt1 | contig 12798 bp, 8 predicted proteins | sample Higcelweek8metaG_FD_187174 | JGI IMG/M metagenome (GOLD analysis project Ga0209800, IMG submission 187174) | Freshwater pond sediment microbial communities from the University of Edinburgh, under environmental carbon perturbations - High... | ecosystem: Environmental > Aquatic > Freshwater >... | reverse complement strand
AAATTTTCAAAAATAAAAATAAAAAGTTATCCACACTTTTTTGCAGAAAAGTATTGCAGTTATTTGTTATATGTTAGATAATATATGTGTGAGTGTGATTAATTTTTTTTACAAAATATTTTTTTAAAAAACTTTTGTAAGGTCGTGAAGTCACACATCTTTTAAAAATAATTTTTTAAAAATATATGGCAGCAAAAAAGAAAGCAAAGAAAGTTGTTAAAGCTAAAACAAAGAAAACAAAGAAGACAAAAAAAGGAAAGAAGTAATATTCTAATCTTTAAAAAGAAAATCCCCTCTCTATCGGGGATTTTCTTTTTGTGTTACAATAGGGCATATACGTGTCCCGTTAGAGATACACATTTATGGTCAAACGGGATATTTTATATAGTAATTATAAGCATATTTTAAAAATATAAATTAAAAAGATTAAAAGTTTAATGACTTTAATCTCTAACAGGGATGGGAATATTAAAGAAAATAATAGGTAGTGAGAGTGAAAGACTAATAAGCAAATGGAGTCCTCTCATCAAAAAGATAAATGACTTTGAACCAGAAATTCAAAAATTTGAAGATGGTGATTTCAAAGTGAAAACAGAAGAATTTAAAACAAAAATCAAAGAAGGAGCGTCTCTCGATGATTTACTCCCTGAAGCTTTTGCGGTAGTACGAGAAGTATCATTCCGTACACACAATGAACGTCCGTACGATGTTCAACTTATTGGAGGTATTGCTCTTCATAAAGGAAATATTTCTGAAATGAGAACTGGAGAAGGAAAAACTTTATCAGCGACCCTTCCTGCATATTTGAATTCTCTTGTGGGTCGCGGAGTTCACATTGTTACCGTGAATGATTATCTCTCACGTCGTGATGCTGTTTGGATGGGCCCATTATTTGCGATGCTTGGAGTTAGTGTAGGCGTTATAAATTCACAGAATACATCATACATTTATGACCCATCTCATCAAGATAGAATCGAAGCAGAAGATAGTGGGGTTGAGTCTTTTAAAGTTCAGTATGAATTCTTAAGACCTTGTTCTAGAGCGGAAGCTTATGGAGCCGATATAACTTATGGTACTAATAATGAATTTGGTTTCGATTATTTAAGAGATAATCTATCTCACAATATAAATGATCTTGTTCAGCGAGGTCATTATTATGCAGTTGTCGACGAAGTAGACTCTATTTTAATAGATGAATCACGTACCCCTCTTATCATCTCATCCCAGGCGGAGGACAGTGAAGATCTTTATTATACCTTTGCTGATATTGCCAAGAAATTAAAACCCGAAGAAGATTATACCGTTGACGAAAAACTTCGCGCGATATCTTTGTCTGACCATGGGATAACACTCTCCGAAGAATTACTCGGTATTTCTGACATTTATACAGAAAAAGGAATTAAATATGTACATCATCTGGAGACGGCTGTGAAGGCGCGAGCTTTATATGAAAACAACAAAGATTATGTTGTGAAAGACGGTGAAGTCATAATAGTTGATTCATTTACTGGACGCTTGCAACCAGGGCGTCGTTGGAGCGAAGGTCTACATCAGGCCATTGAAGCAAAAGAGGGTGTAAAAATTGAAAAAGAGACAAGAGCTGTAGCTTCGATTACTTTCCAAAATTATTTTAGATTTTATGAGAAACTCTCAGGCATGACAGGGACGGCTGAAACTTCAAAAGAGGAGTTCTTAAAAGTTTATGGCCTTGATGTTGTTGTCATACCAACACATCGTGAGATAAATAGAAAAGACTATAATGATCTTATTTACCAAACTGAAAAAAGTAAACTATTGGCTGTAGCTAAAAAGGTAAAAGAACTTCACACAAAAGGTCAACCTGTATTGATCGGTACTGTATCAATTGAGAAAAATGAACTTCTCTCTGCATATCTTACTCAAGCTGGGATTCCTCATACAGTATTGAATGCTAAGAACCATGAACGTGAAGGGGAGATTATTGCAAATGCTGGAAAACTTGGAGCAGTCACAGTTGCGACCAATATGGCGGGCCGTGGAGTTGATATTAAGCTAGGGGGAGTTCCTTATGATAAAGATAAATATGAAGAAGTGAAAGCTCTAGGTGGATTATTTGTCGTAGGAACTGAGCGCCATGAAGCTCGTAGAATAGATAACCAATTACGAGGACGATCTGGTCGTCAAGGTGATCCAGGTTCTACACAATTCTATGTATCTCTTGAGGATGATCTTATGCGGATTTTCGGGTCTGATAGAATCAAATCAATGATGGCAAAGCTTGGTGTACCAGAAGACCAGCCTATTGAAAACCGTTTTATTTCCAACACTCTTGAAAACGCACAAGCCAAGATTGAAGGATTTCATTTTGATTCCAGAAAACATACCCTTGAATATGATAATGTTATGAACCACCAAAGAAAGGTTGTTTACGAAAGACGCCGAATAATGCTTGCTGGGGATTTTGTTGAAATAGAGAATTTCCTTAATGCTTTAATTATTGAATATCCAAACCTAGAAGAAATAGTCAAACAAAAGCGTGCTGCTCTCGGAGATAACTTATTCTTTGAAACGGTTCGCCGTATAGCCTTATATACTACCGACACCCTTTGGGTGGAGCATCTAGAAACAATGGAATATACTCGTTCTTCAGTGAATCTTCGTGCCTATGGGCAAAGGGAACCATTGATTGAATACAAAAAAGAAGGTTTGCGATTGTTTAAAGAAATGGAAGCTGCTTTTAAGGAGCAAGTTGTATCACTTCTAAGCACTATTAACTCTGATATAAAAGATAATCATGAGACTGAGGTAATAGAAGAGAAGCCAGAGCTAATATTGAGCACCTCTGATGGGCAAGATACTCCAGCAACCAAAAGAAATGAGGCTCCAAAGATAGGACGTAATGACCCTTGCCCTTGTGGATCTGGCAAGAAATATAAGCAGTGTGGTTTATTGGAAACAAAAGAACATAAAGCGAATATGCTTAAGAAATAAGGATATTTATAAGACAAAAGGGGATTATTGTCAAAAGTCCCCGGATGTCCTTGTATTTTGGGCTTATTTTGACACAGTATTCATATGGATGTCAAGGAACCAAACATAAAAAACCCTTATTAAATAAGGGTTTTTTATGTTTGACGATGGTAAAAATTATGTTATAACTATTGACTTTTGATACCCGTTGTGCTACTATATGAGTAGTTCCAAGTATATCGTTATAGTAATGGTATATAAGGAATTTTTTCGTTTAGCGTCAAAATGATGTTTGTCATAGAGATGCCTAGGCGAACCTTGGCACGGCGTTCGGTGGAGCGTAACCACTAAATATGAATAAAAAAGAAATAATTAGTTACTTGCAGTCAATTATCGCGATTCCAATGTTTGCGATAGCGATGCCTCTATCAGGAGTTGTCTCTATTCAAGACTTGGCTCAAGTAAACAATATTCCTGCGAAGGAAAATTCTGTGATAACAACACCAGAAGAAGTAGCTCGTAAGGAGAAAGCAGAGAAAATCGATGCATTGCTTGCAAAATATGATTCTCCGCTAGAAGGTTATGGTATGAAGTTCGTAACTGAAGCTGAAAAGCACGATATTGATTGGCGTCTCTTGGTAGCTATCTCGGGACGAGAATCAACATTTGCTAAACATTCATGTAAGAAAGCGACATTCAGTTTCTTGGGTTATGGTTCATGTAAGATAAACTTTGAATCTGTTGATGATGCAATTGAGAAGGTCTCAACAAGTTTAGGGGGTAATGATGATAAAACAGATCATTACTATGAAGGTAAAACCACAACTCAAATTTTAAGACGATACAATTCGGTTATCCCAAACTATCCAAACGAAGTGATAAAAATAATGAAAATGATAGATAAGGATGAACCAATAATTTAATAATAAACAAAAAGGCCACGACCTTCGGTCGTGGCCCTTTTGTTTTAGTTACATATTATTCCTGATATACTATAAGATATGAAATTAACATTGAATAATGTGACTCTTATTGGAGTTGATTGTATAGATCTTAAGCGATTGCAACTTGCTGCAGATGTATCAGCTATGGATATTTCTTTCGGGGCAGTAAAACTGCTTACCTCGATACAAAGTGATGACCCTAGAGTCATACAAATTCCTCATATTGGTTCAATCAAAAAATATTCCGACTTTATGATCAAAGAATTGTATAAGTATATTGAAACAGACTTTGCTTTAATAATTCAACACGACGGTTTCGTACTAAACGCATCTGCTTGGTCAGATTCATTTTTGCAATATGATTATATCGGTGGACCTTGGTATCATTTAGGAGATCTTAGGGTTGGGAATGGAGGTTTTAGTCTAAGAAGTAAAAAACTTGTAGATTGGCTGGGCCATAACTGGAAAAAATAGAAGTTCGCATTGACCCAGAAGATGTTTTTATTTCAAAATTTGCTCGTCCTTATCTTGAACAAAATGGAATGAAATTTGCTCCTGAAGAAGTCGCGCTTGATTTCTCAATAGATGGAGACCAAAGATCAAATGTTTGGAATGGACAATTTGGCTTTCATGGGCTTAAGTATACTGATATCTCAAATTGGTTGGCAAATCATCCCGACTATAAAGATTTATTCCCAAACGAATTAAGTGATTATTTTCTCATCATGAAGAAATATCCTATATATGATGGGACTGTGCACACTTTTAGATTCAAAAAAGAAAATATAAAAAACTTTATACAACTTTCAAATGGTATTAAGAAATATGAAGCGCGACTTATTAAAGATAAATATTTTGAATACAAAAATATAAAGGTAGGAGATACTGTTATTTTCAAAAAATCAGGTAAAGGGATAAGGTGTAATATTCCATCATTTGAGAAAAAAATTAAAAATATTGAAGTTTTTAATTCATTTAAATCATTGAGAAATAAATATCCTAAAATTCATGTAACTTATCCGACACAAGACATGAAAAAGTGGGAAAAATCCTTTGTAAAAATATTTGGTGATTTTATTTATCCTAAAAACAATATTTATAAAGTATTCTGGTTCGATTAAATAAAAGTGCTACGACCGAAGGTCGTAGCACTTTTATTATATTTTCTTGAATTTCTCAATCATTAGGCTTTTTTCTCCATTTCGTTCGGTGACTTTTCCTGAGAGAGCAATGATTGTATCAGGAAGCAGTATGTCTTTATTCTTCTCGTAAAGTTCACTGAAGATAACGGCCTCAATACTATCTGAGAAGTCTGACAATCTGATAAATGCCATTCTTTTATTAGACTTAGTTGTGACCATTTTGACGGTGTCTATTATCGCTGCTATTGTGACTGGCGTGCCTGCTTTGATTTCGGTTTTTGCTTTCTTTATCAAAGTTCCAGACTTTTCAATTTTTTCTCTAAACTCATCGAGAGGATGACCAGAAACATAAAGACCAAGTAATTCTTTTTCCCAAATTAATTTCTCTTTCATTGTGACTTTTGGCTGTTCGACTAATGAAAGATTGACTTTAATCCCACCGATAGCCCCAAAGAGGGAATCTTGACTTCCTCCACCGCGCGATTCTTTATTGAAGGCGAGTAATGTTTCTAAATTACCGACAATCATATTACGATCCGCTAGTTCATCCATCGCTCCGCATTTGGCAAGGGCTTCCACGGATTTTTTATTTAAGTTCTTGTGATTAATTCTTTCAAAGAAATCTTCAAGTGATTTGAATTTTCCATTCTTTTTTCGTTCTTCAATTATTGAATCAGAAATATCTGTTCCGAGGTTTTTAATATTATAAAATCCGAATCTAATTTCTCGGCCAGTTGGTTTATCAGAACCATGAACTACGGTAAATCCTCCGAAACTCTCATTAATATTTGGAGGGAGAACATCTATTTTCATTTTCTTACATTCACCAATAATCTCAGCAACTTTTTCGATATCGCCTGATTCAGACGTCATAATTGCGGTCATATACTCCACAGGATAATTAGCTTTCATGTATGCTGTCTGGTATGCGACTTGTCCATAACTTGCGGCGTGGGCCTTTCCGAACCCATACGCAGCGAATGGCTCGATGAGTGACCAAAGTTCTTGAGCTTTCTTTTCGTTTAATCCATTTTTTACGAATCCTGCTAAAAGTTTTTCTTTTTCAGCTTGCATGACTTCTGGAATCTTTTTACCCATGGCCTTACGAAGTTTGTCAGCTTCAAGCCACGAATATCCGGCGAGACCGATAGCGGTCATAAGAACATCGTCTTGATAAGTGATGATTCCGAAAGACATACTCAATATACTTTTGAGTCTTGGGTCAATGTAGGTGATAAGTTTTGGATTATGTTTACGCTTAATGTATTCAGGAATCATCTCCATCGGTCCTGGACGATAAAGTGCAACCATCGCGTTGATATCGTGGATAGTCGAAGGTTTAAGCTCTTTCAGATATCTAGTCATACCTGAACCATTAAGTTGAAAAAGTCCCATTGTCTCTCCGCGTGCAAGCATTTCAAATGTCTTCTTATCATCAAGAGGAATCTGATCAATATCAATCACAACGTTATGTATTTTTTTTACTAATTTGACTGCCTCCGCCAAAATAGCTAGGTTTCTTATGCCTAAAAAGTCAAATTTTGGAAGTCCGGCATCTTCGATACTATACATATCGTATTGAGTGATAATATGTCCACCCTTTGGATCATATTGAACTGGTGTAAATTCCCAGAGAGGTCGAGGAGCCATTACGACGCCTGCCGCATGGACAGAAATGTGTCTGACACATCCTTCCATTTTTTTTGCGAGGTCTATTATTCTTTTTGTGTCAGGTTCTGTTTTATAAGCCGCTTTTAATTCAGGAACTAATTTAATCGCATGATCAATTGTCATTGGCATACCCTGAGAGCCGAGTGGGATCATCGATGAAATTCTGTCTCCAACACTGTATGGATAACCGAGGGCGCGAGCGACATCTTTCACTGAACCCTTGGCCATCATCGTTCCGAATGTTCCAATCTGAGCGACATGATCTTCGCCATATTTTTTCTTTGCATACGCAATGACTTCGTCTCGACGGTTGTCGGCGTAGTCCATATCGATATCGGGGAGTGATGGACGTTCAGGATTTAGAAAACGTTCGAATGGTAACTTGTAAGCAATCGGATCAACTTTTGTAATTCCGATGAGATACGTCGTGAGTGAACCCGCGACAGATCCTCTGATGTTTGTGTAGATGCCGTTATCTCGAGAGAATTTAAGCAAATCAGAAACTACCAAAAAGTAAGCAGGGTATCCTTTTTGCTTAATAATCTTGAGTTCATATTCCAATCTATCTATATATTCTTGGGTTTTTTCGAGTTTTCTGAATTCAAAACCTTGATATGCTAAATCATGAAGCATCTCATCGGCAGTTTTTCCTTCATCGATAGGGAAGTCGGGGAAGTACGCGGTTCCAAGTTCAAGGTCATATGGTTCGCATAAATCTGCAACCATTTTTGTATTCGATACTGCTTCTTTGCATTCTGAAAAATATTTAAAAGCAGTTTTTTCATCCACTAAAGAAAAATCATCTTCAGAAAATTCAAATTTAGTTCCTTCTTTTCCATCACCGCCAGTGTTTACTTGCAAAAGTGTAAAATGCGCTTCGTGATCTTCCTGGCAAAGGTAATGTGAATCTTGCCCAGCGACAATAGGAATGTTCCATTTTTTACTTAAAGAAATAATTCCATCGCGAAGTTTTTTGTCATTTTCGACATGAGGGTGTGAATGAACTTCCAAAAAATAATTTTCTTTTCCGAAAATTTCTTGGTGTTCTTTTATAAGTTCATCAGCTTTTTCCCAATCATCTGAAAGAATTGCTCTCGAGAGTTGGCTTGCCATACAACCAGAAAGACAAATAATTCCTTCACTGTATTTGCGAAGAATTTCTTTATCCATACGTGGTTTGTAATAGTAACCTTCAAGGTTGGCAATACTTACCAAACGCATCAGATTTTTATAACCTTGTTTGTTTCTCGCGAGAAGGGTAAGGTGGTATCTTTTGTTATCAACGCCGGGTTCCTTGTCGGCACGCCCTCTTTCGGCAATGTAGGCTTCGACTCCTATTATTGGTTTAATTCCTGCCTTGTGGCATTCCTTGTATTGTTCAATGGCTGCATACATGTTCCCGTGGTCAGTGATAGCTATAGCGTTCATGCCGTTCTTTTTGGCCGTTTTTACCATATCTGGGACCTTTGAAAGCCCATCAAGGAGAGAATAGTGAGAGTGGGTATGTAGATGAATGAATTGGGCGTTTAATTCGGGTTTTTCCTTTTCCATATTCTCATAGTATAGCAAATAAGGTATGATAGCTCTATATGGACAATGGTGTGAAATATATTGTAGGAATTGATGAAGTTGGACGAGGGCCGATCGCAGGACCCGTGGCTGTGTGTGCATTTTTAATCAAAGATGAATCTTTGTCAGATACGATAGAAGAGGATGTTAAGAATAAGAAACTCCCAAAATTAAAAGATTCGAAAAAACTTTCAAAGAAGCAAAGAGAGGTTTGGTTTGAATATTTGCGCGGAGCAAAAACCGAAGGTAAATGCTCCTACTTCGTTTCTTTCGTCTCACCAGAGAATATTGATAAATTCGGAATCGCAAAATGCATCCAAAAAGCCTTGAATTCTTCTCTTTCGAATTTATTAAAAACTAGCGGGCTAGAACCTAGCTACTATAAACTAATGCTGGATGGTGGTTTACATGCCCCAGTCGAATACATTCATCAAGAGACGATCATAAGAGGGGACGAACTTCACCCTGTTATTTCCATGGCCTCAATAATGGCGAAAGTTTCGCGAGATAGAATTATGACAAAGTTTGCTTTGGAATTTCCCGAGTATGGTTTCGATAAACATGTTGGCTATGGTACGAAAGCTCACTACGACGCCATCAAAAAGCACGGCCAGACTCCTATCCACCGTAAGACTTTTATACACTAAAAATATATTACAACACGAAATAAAAATAGTGAGGCCTTGCCCTACTCATTTCCTTGCCTAATACCATTTTAGTGTATATAATCAAAACACATTATTATGAAAATAAATTTTAAAAAACCAATAAATCAAAAAGATATTTTGTTCGTGAATATTAGTTCTAAAAATAATGATGAGGTTGTTCGAGAAAATGGCGTAAAAACTTTGTATTTAAAGTGCGAAGAAAAAATGACCCTGCGCAAGCTTTTTCTTCTTGTTAGAAAAATGATAATGACAGCAAAAAGTATCAAAGCCCAAAAGATCGCTTTTGATTTTTCTGATTTCAAATTTGATTCTATGGGAGTATCTCTAAATGAATTAGCTGAAATTATTGGCACTCAACTTGATTTTGCTAATTACGAATTTAATGAATATAAAACCAAAACGAAAGAGGGGTTCCCCGAAATAAAAGAAGTATATATTTCAAGTACGACAAAGGAAATAGAGAAAAATATTCTTAAGGGTGATGTGATTGCAAAAGAAGTAAACAAGACTCGATCCCTTTCAAATACTCCAGGAGGTGATATGACTCCACAAGTTTTGGCGCAAAAGGCCAAAGAGGCGGTCAAGGGTTTACCGGTGAAAATTACTATTCTTGGAGAGAAAGAAATGAAAAAAGAAAATATGCAGGCGATACTTTCTGTCGGTCGTGGGTCAGACGAAGAATCAAAATTCATTATTATGGAATATCGGGGTGGAGGTGTGAAAGAAAAGCCGATTGTTCTAGTGGGAAAGGGAGTAACTTTTGATACTGGAGGGATAAATTTAAAACCTTCTTCTTCGCTCTTGGGGATGAATATGGACATGTCGGGTGGAGCATCAGTCGTACACACGATGGCTCTTGTAGCAAAAATGAAATTAAAAAAGAATGTCATCGGGCTTATTCCTTCAGTTGAAAATATGCCATCAGGGAAAAGTTATCGTCCCGGGGATGTTATTCGTTCAATGTCTGGAAAGACGATTGAGATATTAAATACTGATGCCGAGGGTCGTGTGATTTTAGCAGATGCGCTTTTCTATGCACAAAAATACAAACCAGAAGTTGTGATAGATATTGCCACTTTAACTGGTGCTGCGTGCGTGGCTCTTGGTGAACGTGCTTCTGCAATTTTTACAGAAGATGATGAGTTATCAAAATCTTTTGAAAAAGCAAGTGAAAAGACAGGGGATTATGTTTGGCGATTACCTTTATGGGAAGAATATGAAAATGAAATAAAAGGAAGTTTAGGTGATTGGACAAATATACACAATAAGGATTCTCGTTATGGTGGAGCGATTTATGCCGCAAGTTTCTTACACCAGTTTGTTAAAGGGACAAAGTGGCTTCACATAGACATGGCACCCCGTATGGTATCAATCTCTGATGAGAATCTAGCTACAGGTGCTTTGGGTACTCCAGTTAGAGCTTTGTTTAAATTCATAGAGGATAGTAAATAATCAAGCATAATATACTAATTAATATAATTAAAAATAGCCTGAATTTTCAAAGAAAATTCAGGCTATTTTTAATTTTTAACGTGAAATTTTAATGTTTAAAATGTCTTATACCGGTGAATACCATCGACATATTGAGTTCGTTGCATTTGTCGATAGAATTCTGATCACCCTTTGAACCTCCTGGTTGTATCACCGAAGTGATTCCAGCCTCACCTGCTATAGCTACACAATCATTGAAAGGCAGGAATGCTTCAGAGGCAATCACTGCACCGTGAACATCAAAGCCAAAATTTTTGGCTTTCTCGAGAGCTTGCTTCAATGCATCTACGCGTGACGTTTGACCGCAACCCATTGATATAAGGTGAGAATCTTTTACGATAGCAATTGCATTTGATTTCAAATGTTTTGCGACAACACTTGCAATTAGTAAATCTTTCTTTTCATTCTCCGATGGATTTTTTGTAGTTACGCATTTTAAGTCAGCATCAGTTTCGACTCTGTCATCGCGGTCTTGAGCAAGGATACCAGTAAGGCAAGTCCGATATGTTTGCTTTGGTAAACTTGGATTTTTCCATTTCAAAATTCTGATGTCTTTCTTTTGCTCAAGTATTTCAAGCGCTTCTTTTTCGAAATCAGGGGCAATGATAACTTCAACAAAAAGTTTTACCTCGCGAATTTTTTCGGCGATTACTTTTGTTATCGGTCTATTTGAAGCAAGTATTCCACCGAAAGCAGATATTGGGTCGGCATCATACGCCTTTTGAAATGCGACGTTTATATCGTTATCAATTGCAAATCCACAAGAATTTGTGTGCTTGATGATCGCAAACGCAGGATCAGAAAAATCGTAAACAAGCCTGATGGCCGATTCGGTATCAATCAGATTGTTGTGAGACATCTCTTTACCATGAAGTTGATCCCATGACTCATTAAGGTTCCCGATGAACATAGCACTCTGGTGAGGATTCTCACCATATCGAAGTGGAATTCCTTGGAAGTATCCACGGATTGCAGTATCATACTGACTCGACACTTCGAACGCGCAACCAGCTAGATATTTTCTTTCTTCAATCGTTGTTTCTGTTCCATGAGAAAGAATCTCGGTAATGTATGCGTACTCATTTTTTGAAGGCACGATAACTACATCATTGAAATTTTTTGCGGCTGCACGAATGAGTGAAATACCGCCGATATCAATTTTTTCGATTATTTCTTCGGGAGATGCACCAGAAGCTAAAGTCTCTTCAAATGGATATAAATCAACAATCACTAAATCAATATCATCAATTTTATATTTGGCTTTTTCTTTTTGGTCATCTGAATTTTCTCGTCGGTTCAAAATACCGCCAAAAATTTGCGGTTGTAATGTTTTTACTCGTCCACCAAAAACGGAAGGGAAGCCGGTGATTTCTTCAACAGTCGTAACTGAAATACCAAGACCGCGGATGAAATCTGCGGTCCCGCCAGTAGAAATGATTTTAACTTTGTGAGCATTCAACAGAGAGATGATTTTGTCGAGTCCATCTTTGTGATAAACAGAAACCAGAGCTGTTTTAATAGTTTTTTTCATATTTTATTTTGATGCTTCTTGTATTCTCTCAAGTGCCACGACAAAGGCTGTTCGGCGAATGTCTGTGTTCAACTCTTTTGATCGATTCCAAATAGTCTCAGTTTCTTCTTCCATTATCTTCTTTAATTTTGCGAAAACGTCCTCTTCTGTCCAGTGTTCGCCTTTTAAGTTTTGTTCCCATTCAAAAGTTGAGACGGTTACTCCACCAGCATTGGCGAGAATGTCGGGAACAACAGGGATATTGCGCTCAAATAATATGTCATCAGCTTCCGGTGTTGTTGGACCATTTGCAAGCTCGACGATTAGTTGAGCTTTGATTTCTTTTGCATTCTTTTCTGTAATCTGATTTTCAAGTGCTGCTGGGATCAAGACATCGCAGGCCGTCGTGAGAAGTTCTTCGTTTGTGATATTTTTTGAACCTGGAAAGTTTGAGATTTGGCCATTTGTTTTTTTGTATTCATTGAGAGCTTTGATATCAATACCGTCTTCTTTTAAAATTGCTCCTTTAGAATCTGAAATGGCGATGATTTTGTGTCCGTGTTCGGTCAATATTTCGGCAGCATTTCCACCAACATTTCCGAAACCTTGCACCACGATGTTACATGATTCAGGTAAACCCAATTTTTGACGGATTACATCAAACACATAGAATCCACCGAGACCAGTTGCTGGCCCTCGCCCTTCTGAACCACCAACGGCGATTGGCTTGCCGGTGATAACTGCATTTGTTTTGTCGCCAGTAATCTTTGCGTATTCATCCACCATCCACGACATTATTTCTGGTGTTGTATTTACGTCAGGGGCGGGGACATCAACTTTTGGTCCGATGATTG
>Ga0209800_10003361_pt1 | contig 12798 bp, 11 predicted proteins | sample Higcelweek8metaG_FD_187174 | JGI IMG/M metagenome (GOLD analysis project Ga0209800, IMG submission 187174) | Freshwater pond sediment microbial communities from the University of Edinburgh, under environmental carbon perturbations - High... | ecosystem: Environmental > Aquatic > Freshwater >... | reverse complement strand
GTCGTCGCAATCGGGGAATGCGGTTTTCAATCCAACGACGACCATTGTATTGTGCAATGGATCCTCGGAATCGCTTTCCAATGTTCGGATCACGGTTTTCGGAAAAGATGCGGCAGTAAATGAATTGCTTGACACGAAAGACTTTTCAGCCTCTTTCAAGTCCGTTGGAGACAGCGGAATATCGGTCTCCTTTTCAAGGTGCGGCCGCCTGCCATGTAACGCTTGACGTGTTTACAGGCTACACGCTCGTGGTCTTTGAAAGCTGAAAGGCTTCAACGCATTTCCTCCAGCCGTCCGACGAGGAGTATAATGAGGCCAAAGCAATCGTTAAAAAATTCAAAACGCAACCATGGAAGCCGGACGCGATTTCACCAGCGAGGATATCGCCAGAAAACATCCGTATGTGATGAAATTTTTCGCGCAGAACCTCATGGACTGCCGAGACAAGGCGATTCAAACAAAACGAATTGAAAAAATGATTTCGATCCGTTTCGGCGATCAAATCGGGATTATGTCGCTACCTACTGAACCGTTTACGGAAATCGGGCTTGCGATCAAAAAAGCCTCCCCTTTTCCACTGACGATCATTGCCGCACTCGGAATGGGCGAGGTCGGTTACGTGGGATTGCCGGAGCATTATTGTCACGGAGGCGGCTATGAGACAAGCCCATCTCCCTCCAAGGCGGACCGGGATGTGGGCGTGAAAATGATCGAGGCCGCAGTTCGAATGTTGAATTGATTTTGTAGTTGTGAGATAGTTTCAATTTTTTTATGGAAAAGGAGAAGAATCATGCGTTTGGAAACAGGGATCGTTGAGCAGTTAAAAGCGGAGTTCATCGTACCGGAGAATGTACCGGAAAACGTTGTGATCCGAGAGTTCTGCAATGAAAATCAGCGAGGTCCTGCCCAACGGCAATGTCCGCATCGTCATTCCGATGGCGTTGCGGTGGATAAAACACCGGCAGATGATCGTGGCCCCGGAATCGGAGGGAGCCGTCATCGAAATCACCCGTTCTGATCGCCATCGCAAACGGGTTCCTTTGGCAGAAGATGCTGGACGAAAGAAAGGTCGCAAGCATCGACGAACTGGCAAAAAGATTGGGAAAGGAACGCGCGGTGGTCTCTCACACGCTCCAGCTGACTTTGCTTTCTCCGGAAATCATCCACATGGCCCTGACTGGAACTTTGCCGCCATCGGTCAACATGAAAAGTCTTAAAGCCGCCCTCCCCCCCGAATGGGAAACCCAGAGGGAGTTCCTTGGTATCGCCTGATGCTTGGGAAGACTTCGAGTCAGGAGTCTCCAACGCTCTGCCAATGGTTGTATAAGTTCACATAGTAATGGTCCCGATACGCGGACGAGTCGGAACAGATCCTGTGCCAAGGATTCTGCATGCTTTTGCGCGCTCGTTACCGGACTTTCAGTTACAGCGTGCCGGTTTTCGACATGGACGGCAAACTTGCGGGCGCTCTGGGTGTCTATACGCTGCCGGAACATGTGACCCCGCAGAAAACCCGGTTGATTCTGACCCATTTGAAAGCGGCGGCAAAAGAAATTTCAGGATTCTGGGAATGAGCCTCGAATGGCAACTTCCCGCCACAAGATTTTCCATGCAACGAAATTGCCCCACAGAACGATATGCACCCTTCCGTAGACGTAGGAAAACGGATGCATTTCAACTGGAGTTCAAATGCACGGCGGCCAATTTCACCTTTCCCCTGACGGATGGTGGTAAGCTGAACTCAAAATAAAGAGTCTCCTTGAGGTATCAGTGCCAAAAGCCACAAGGTTCGCAGAGCCAATCCGTTCGCTTTCCCGGATAACAGGGATGGTGACCATCGCACCAAAATCGCTGCCGACGAACATCATCTCTTTTTGCCGAGCGGAGGAAAATACAGGAACAACTGGCTGATCCGGTCGAATTCACCTAAAAACAACGTGCCGTTGATGCCGGCCGTCATCGCCTCGAAACGGTATCCGTTCCAGGGACGTTCCGAACGTGCCAGCAGACATCCCAGATCCCGGTTTTCCCCGGTGTCCGGCTCGTAAACGCAGAGGTGACAGCAATCGGAGGCCTCGCCGATCAGGGCGTAGATTTTTCCTCCCGTGACCGCCATGCCTGAAACCCTCGACTGGGCGGCGGGCTTCCCAAGACAATACACCCGTTCCTCCGCCGGGACGAACCGGAACAGGAGCCCGTCGACCGTGCCACCGTAGAGGTCTCCGGTGTCCGGTTCGAGCGTCCACGCGGTGACGCGGTTGTAAAGTTCGCATCCTTTCAGGGAGGGCGCGCGGCAGGAAAGTTTATGAAACCCCGGGTCCGAACTTCCGGTCTCTCCTGTGAAAAGCTGTCCGTAAAGCCCGGCTCCATATAGACGCCCGGTTTTGTCGACGATCAAACGGTTGGAATGGTTCCCATTGCAGTCCAGACGTCCCCATTTCTCCGCCTTGCCCGAAGCGAGTTCATAACGATAAATCCACCCCGATTTTCCGCCGGTGAGAAACGCGTTTTTGCCGTCGGGTGCAAGAACCAGTTCTTCCACAGGCTCCTCGATCGGACACGGCATCACTTCGAGCTCTCCGGAAGAATGACACGGATCGATGGTGCTGAAGAAAAGCTGATCCTCCGCGGGCAGGTCGAAGATTTCACGGACGCCCATGCCCTGAAATTTTTTCTCCCGCAGGAGGACTTCGCAGGGGCGGTACCGAAACAGAAAGGGTTGTTTCGTTGCCCCTCCTTTGCGGACTCCGGCTCCGATGACCGTTCCGTCCGGCTGTTCCGCCACGACGCTGTTTCCGGCATTTTCGGCAATGATGCCGATGTCGGCAACAGCGTCGGCGTCCGGGGAAGGATTGTAGAAGAAGATGTGCGACACGGGGCCCGATGTGGCGCCGTAGATGTGTCCGTTGCTGTGGGACAGGAGAGCCGTGATGCCGCTTTCTCCGGGAGGGATCGCATTCGTGAACTCTTTCGCACCGAGCTGCCGGACTTCAAGATGTCCTTCGGTCACAAATGCGCTTTTCTCATAGTCGGCGCGAATATACAGAAACTGCTTGATCTGTTCTTCGTCGAGATCTTTGGCCTTCAATGGCGAGGAAGGCCATTTTCTATTTTCAAGATCGATCATTTCATCACCCCCACATTCTGCGTGTTTTATTATGGATCAGTTTGAACCCGAGATCGAAGCGGAACAACTTTGGCGGAGTGTTCCCGGTCTCCGCGAAATAGAGACAGCCGTCGGCACCGATGATGCCGCGCGAAACGTGGTCGCCCGGTTTTCCGTCCATAGCGATGGGTGCAAGCAGAGTCCGTTTCCGGTCCTCGGGCGTGAAACGCACAAGCCACGGATGGCTCCCTTTCTCCGAACGGATGTTCACGGTGAAATAGACGTCTCCGCCCGCGTCGCACACCAGCCCGCCCGCGTCGCTGTGGATAATGTGATTCCACTCGCGCTCTTCTTCGCCGAAAATCTTTCCGTAGTCTTCCAGATGGTTGTCCGCAAAATCATAACGGAAAAAACGTTCTCCGAAAGTCCACGTGACCCCGTAGACGCTGTCTCCTCCCGGCGCCGGGGTGACGTCATAAAGGGTATTGTGATACCCGTTCCGGAACATCGCGTGGGGAATCTGCACACCGGTTTCGGAAAGAGTGTTGCTGTCCGCATCGAACCGGAGGATCTTCCCGAAATCATCGGCCGTGTAGCCGTTCTCCGCCTTGTCCAGAAAAATACATTGCGGATTGACGTTTCCGATGCGCCCGATGTCTTCGGTCCGGCGGGTATTGAGGTCATACACGAAAAAGTGGTTTTTCGGATAGGAAATTCCGTAAATCTTCCGGCGTCCCGGAGCCAGCGCCATGCACCGGGCGCCTTCCTTGTTCAGGATGATTTTCGAGTAAAGGATTTCTCCGTCCGGGCGGAATGCCGCAAGTCCGGACCCCGAAAAGAATTTCCGCGGATGGTTCCAGCAGTTCCATGGACGCCACAGCCAATCGTTCAGCGGGGCGCCAGTGCAATGGGTCGCGGCGTAAAGGGTCCCGTCGTGATCCTGCAGAAGACTCTTGTGGACTTTCGAATGCGTCGCCTGTCCGTTGTTCTCCGGTATTCCGAGAGCGGACGCGATCTCGACAAGATATTCCATCTTTCGTCCGACCGGTTCATATCCTGCCACGAAAGCGCTCATTCCGCCGGTAATCTCCCCGCAGACGCCCGTATAGAGTTTGCCGTCACAGCCTTCCATGAACGCCCAGAGGGTGTCGTGTTCCGGCAGTTTGTCGAATACCACAGTCGTGATCTTCACAGCCTTTTCCATTTCGTTTTTCACAAGGTTCATAAATCATCCTTTATTTCATTCAGCTGAATGCAGAGGTCTTTTCAAGGTTTCCCTGCAAGCGTTCCGGTACCGGTCCTGAAAGAAGAAAATGAACAGACTTTCACAAATATCTTCGCTTCGTTTGAAGTTCAACGATCCGTCCATTTCCGGCCATACGACCAGGATCGCCATCGTGTATGCCGCATACATCACGACACATCCTGGAAAGGATGCATAATCACAACGCTCCAGTATAAAGATTATCTTTCATCCATTTTCTTTATCGGATGTATTTTGCCAGCGGCAAAAGCAGTATTTCCTCCTTTTTTCTGTTCAATCCTTCTCAAGGGTATAATATCGCTTTGCCGCGCCAACGAGTCCACATTCTTTCATGACGTTGATGTAAAAAGAGCTTACGCTCTGATTGGCCTGCAGGACATTGCAGTAGTGGTTGTGCTTCGCGATGGCGGCAATCCCGTACGACCATCCCGCCGGACGCCAATCCTGTGGAATGGACGTATAATACGCACTGGAAGAATTGGCATAGTTCGGCCAGGAGGAGGAACCGATACCGTCCCAGATGATGAAGGTATCCGGCGCGGCATCCGTATATTTTTTGCCGCTGAAGGCGGCGCTGTAATTGTAGTCGGTCATATAACTGCCCGGCGTATGAGGATCCACGGAACACATAAAGCCCGAAAGCATCATCGCCGTGCTGCCTGTGTGGGTCTTCAGGTCATATACCGCTCTGCTGCTGATATATTTGAAGTCTTTCAGACGACTGATCCATGTTCCGCCTGTTTCCGCCGGTGTCATATACCCCCTCCAGTCGTCGGCATAGCTTACCAACGCCAAACCAATGTTTTTCACCGTGCTTTTGCAGTGGATGTCCCTGGCCCTGTCCCGGGCTTTTCCCAGCGCGGGAAGCAGCATGGCGGACAGAATCGCGATGATCGCAATCACAACCAGGAGCTCTATTAACGTAAAATCATTGCAGATAAGTGGCTTACAAGTTCTTCTATTTTCCTTCCCGGAACAAAGCTGCAAGTTTGTTTTCATTTTTCAACGTCCTTCTTTCCTTGTTGGTTTGTTACGTGCCCGCTGGTGTGATTCCATTCATTCTCCACAATGTCCGGAATTCATTGTTCTTCTTCCACCTTGACATTCCGCATTTCAAGTGCGCCATTTTTGCTGCTGCAGAAAATACGCAATCCGGCACGGACCGTCCCGGGACGCCATTGATTTGTGTTCAGTCCTTTCGATACACCTGAAATAACCCCGCGGAACATCTGCCATTCCGGCGTGACCGGTTTTGTCCCATTCGCGGCGGTAAAAATGAACATCGGACCTGCGGCATGACAGCGCACCGGAGTCCCCGCCGCCCATTCTTCGGTCATCGGCTTCTGGAGTTCAACTTCGCAGATACCGTTTCCAAGCGCCTTGACGCCACCTTTCCGGATCCCGGGCGAACAACGAAAATTCGGCAGGTCGCTGAAATCCGGCTTGATGTCAAACGCCACGAAATAGGCCGGAGACGGGATTCTCCATCCGTCCGCACCAATGATTTTCAGCTTGGTATCACCCTGCTTAACCGCTTCCGCCAGCTTGCACGGCACATTCATGAAAACCGGATTGCAGGAAGCGGGCAGAATCGACTGCCCGTTCGAGGCAAATGGTTCGAATGCGAAATAAAAAGGCGCCGCCTTTTCCGCCCCCGTGACACGGAATTCTCCGGAGAGAACATATTTCTTCGTGGTATCAACCGGGAATGTCTGGGCGCTCAGAATGCCGAATGGCAGTTTTATCGAAAACACGCCATCGGATGTCGCCATCAGCGTGTTTCCGTTCCAATCCTTTTTGCTCAAGGTGCAAAGAAGCGGCTGTTCTAATGAACCCGCACTGATTTTCCCTCCTCCGGAGAGATTTTTTTCCTCAGAAATCTTCGCTTTTTCCGTTGCTGGATTAGCTTTTCTTCTCAGGCAAGCATCCGCCCAGCTTCCGAAATCCCCCGCAACCCCGTCGTCCGCATCGGACAGTTCGAGTATCAGTTCTCTGGCCCCATCGACGTTCACGCAGACAGGGACAGGATTGTTATTCATCGTCACTATGCCGGAGTCAAATTGCAATTTTCCGTCCACATAAGCCTTGAATACCGCACTTCCGGAAGGGACAGACCAGTTGCTGAGTCCGACGAAAGCTGTGAAATACTGCCATTTCTCCGCGGGATCGAGAAGGAACGTCAACTTCGAAGGGGCGTGGACACCAATACCATATTTGAACGAATTGTTTCGGAGTGCGATGGGCTTGTCCGTATAACATTCAATGTCATAGGCGATTTGGTAATGTTGCTGTTCGGCTTTGAACGGACGGTGTTTCGGATCGGAAAGATACCGGATGTCCGTGCATTCCTGAGCAGCCTTCGGTATGAACAACGCCGGCTGAGTTACAGTAAGACAGATTTTCTGCTTGTCCAGCGCCAGACGGTTCGGAAGCCGGAAAATCAACTGCGCCCAGCGGTCCGCACCTCCGGCACGAAGATTGAGTTCCACCGTATGCGCATTCAGGCGTTTGTCCTGCGAAGGAGCGAATTCGCGTTCATGCCAGCACATACCGTCGTTGCTGGTGCTCAGCCGCATGGAACCGTGAACGGAAAACCTGCGATCGAGTTCAAGTTCATATTCTTCCCGGATGCGACGTTCCCTCCGAACCATCTCGCTGTTCATCAAATGGGGAGAGAGAATTTCCCCGTAATTCTGTCCTTGCACAAACGGCTCAAGAGTAAAGAAAGCCCAGCGCAATCCGCCCACATGCACGGTCACGCCCTGCTGGAGTTCCTTTCCATCCAGTGCACTGGAGCCGGAAGCGTTTCCAAAACATCGGTTCAGCGCGAGTTCCCGAAAAACATATTTCTTTCCTGGCACGGCTTTCTGGAATTTCACATTCACAAAAACCTCTCCCCGCTGCCAGAAGTTCCCGAGTGCAAGAACCGTTTTCCCGTTATGATCGAATGCTTTTCCCTGAAGTTGACCCAAACTCCCCAGCCCGCTTTGGAAACATTCCGGTCTTCCTGTATTGTAACGGTCGGACGCCTGCTGAACCAACCCGGATGGCATTGGCGTCAGAGCTTCCCATTTCACTTCGGAATCAGGTGTTCCCTGACAGACCGTGTCCTCGTGGAGCGCAATCAAACGGTTGGTTTCACTCATGGACCTCCAGTATCGGGCATCGTATCCCTGCGGAAAACGGTAGAGAAGAGAACCATACCAGCCATTTACGAAATAGCTCAGCGTTTCAAAAGCGATTCCTTCGGGAGAAGCATAATAGTTGGTGGAAACACCGAACAACGCACCGATGGGAAACGCCAGTAATTTCTTCCCGGGATATTTTGAACGGAGCAAATCTCCCGAAAAATAGGAAGCCAGATAGACTCCGGAACGATAATTCCACGGAGAGGTATAGTGCTGGTAAATATAGGGTCCCCATGCCTCAATGTTTTCGAGGTCGTCTATATAATCCCTAGGGTTCGACTCCAGATAAATCGAATTCACCTCCGGCAGCATGGAAGCATAATTGATCAAGGGGAAAAACCGGATATCCCGCTTGTATTTCTTATTCATTTCATGGAAAACAGTGTTCAGGGTCTTCATGACCTGTCCATGCTGGTAGGAACGGAAATGTATCCACTGATCCTTGAACTCGGATTGAATTTTATCCGGCCATGCCGCAAGGACCTTTTCCCGCGGCAGCTTGGAAAACTTTATGAATTCCTCCCGGCAGCGGTCGCAGAAACAACCTTTCCCATTGAATGAATGTTCCGGTTCCCAGTTCGGCATTACATTATCAACCAGACTCGTCTGATAAAATGTCTCTTCGATGTATTTCTCCACCTTGTCACGGAAAAATTCACCGCGCTGGTAAACGGCAACAGGACAGATTGCTCTCGGCAAAACCTTTTTGCCGTTTTTTCCGATGAAACTGATTTCAGGAGGAATCGCCTGATCAAATCCGCAATTATATCCGTTATGCATGAACCAGTTCTCGGTAAATATATCCATTCCTGATTTTTTCATGTCACTCATCAGATAAGTCGCACGAGTCGGCCCTGAAAAAGAATTGAAACCAAGCATTGTATAGAACTTTGTGAACTCCACTGCTGCTTCCGGGGTATCAAACAAAACATCCAGATAGGCATTGATTCCGGTACGGAAGATTTTCGGAGGCGCAACCTTTTCAGGCACAGATGCGATTTTCAGATAGGTCGTATAAGAAACGGTCGCCGTATTCTCGTATTCAAGCCAATATTCCATCGGATAGGCATTGGAACCTGGTGGAAGGTCGGCGCGAAGAAGCATTGTCATGCTTCCGCCATGGGCATTGCTGCCTTTCCATACATACAATCCGGGAATCTGCTGTAGCTCGAACCGGTATGTCGTCTTTCCTTTTTCGGATTGCTTTCCGATCAGGTTCAGCATTTTGTTAACCCCGACAACCTGGATAGAATCCGGTAGTTTCACGATTACAAAAACATCCTTCGGAAAAGTTTTGCGCATGTTGCGTAAAATCAGGGTTGTCGGGGTCGATGTCCTGGAAAAAATCTCCGCGGTGTTATCCAGAAGGGCCATCAACGCGTGAACAGAAAGATACGGGGAAACATCCGCTCCCGCGACCGTGGCGGTTCTTCTGTCAACGGCTTCGTAGATTTTCCGATAAGGATATGATGCGAACTGTTCCGACTCCCCGCCCGGACTCAAATTCAACTCATCCGAGCAAAGAAGTCCGGAGGCAAACAGAGATAAAAAAAGAATGTTATATGCCTTCATGATTATAAGTTTTCCTGTTTTTTCAGGTTGTTTTTTTGAACGTCCTCCGCGAATCGGGGACGGTTCACGAGTTTCATCTCCTCTTTCTGACGTCATTCCGAAAAATAAACGGGATCAAAACGGATGAGAAAAATGGTTCACATGCTATCATTCATTCTGTATCATATTTCAGCCGTCCTGACGCGATTTCTCGCATTTTCTCGTTTTAGCCATGAAAATTCTGGTTCGTTCATTCCCATCCCTTTTCTTCTTGCTTTTTTCAGTTATAAGACATCGGTTATCAATAATTTCGTAACGGGACCAAACACGACCATCCGGTTTTCCAATTCCATCGACTCGCCAGATTCCCCGGGACACCCCCATGAAGCATGGTTCTTGGCTTGTTTGGCGGTCCGACAATCGAAGAACGGCTCCTTGTCAATCTTGATGACACCTCTTACAGCAACCCCGGACAGCATATTCAAGTAAGTTACCATAGGAAGTCAAACCATGTTTTCCTGATCATCCGTTTTTCGATCGGCAACGGCTTCATGCTGGAAATCACACAGAGCCCCGGAAGAAGCAGTATCGTAGCCGCAATGAAGTAGACCTTATAGGACTCGGGCGCCTGAAGCCGGTTGGTTGTCCGCTCTATAATGGCAAGCAGTCCGCCCGAGAGGAGCATCCCGGCAATGCCCGCTCCGGCTCCCGTGACGATTGCAATCAGAACGGAAGCCGCCACCCGCCGGTTTTCTGTGACGATCTGAAGAAAATAATGAATCATGGAATTGTTCATGGAAATATATGTCCCGCCGCAAAGGATGAAGGGAACCGAAAGATAAAGAAAGTTGTATTTCGCGGGTGCGAACATCCAGAGCAATCCGATGAGGAGCATGAACAGATAGGTCACGATCATAATGCGCCGCGGTCCCAGTTTTCTGGTTGCCTTAACAATTCCATGGGAAAGCAGAACCGATGCCGCCAACTGAACCAGTGCGAAGAGCAACGCATTGGTGTTGCTGATGCCGTAGCCACGTTTTACAGTCAGCATTGAAATCGGAATCAGCATGATGACGGCAAGATTGATCACAAATCCGCCGGCAAGCAGATGCCGGATTGAATTGTCGCGGCAAAGGACTTTCAATTCAGCCATGATCGGTTTTTTCGCAGAGTCGCGGATAGCGCCGGTTTCATCAATTCTCCTGACAAAACGTGAGGCGGTAAAGCCGAGCAGCGCGCCGACCACGACGATGCAGGTCAACGCCCATACGCTGTGTGTGTAGTGAAGCACAAGGCTGACCACGACCAGTGCGATACAACAAGTAGTGTAAAACAGTGCATGCGTCAGTGCGATGAATGCCGAGCAGTCACTCTTGTTTGTCATTTCCCCCAGCAGGGGCTGTACTCCGACATTGCCCGCAGCCCGGAATCCGTAAAAGAGAAACGCCCCGGCCAGCAAAGCAACTACAGCCAGCCTCTGACTGAAGTAAATTGAAATCGGGGTTGCCGCAGCCACCATGAGTCCGGAAATATTGCGCAGGACCCAGAAAGTGCCTTGACTTTGCGCCGCACCGATGTGCGCCGTAACGATTTTTCCCAGCGGCAGCAAAAGAAAACCGAAGTAGATCATTGCCCCAAGCGCCGAGACAATATAATCCTTGCAGTTGAGCTGAACCGCCAGCAAAATAATCACGACTTCCCCCAGACACATGTAAGACAGTCCGTTGATGAGTACGAAAATCTTATAATTAAGTTTGGACGCCGCCTGTCTTTCCGGCGGCACCGGCCCGTTCATGATCATGTCTCAACTCCAGAATATTGTACCGAATACTTTTCCATCTTCAAACTTCACTTGCTTGAATGATACACCACCATGCGGAAGTCCAGCGGAGTCGGCACCTTGACCTCATCTGGATCCAGTATGCGTCCCTGCCGTCTGGCGCGTTCCAGTTGAATGCCGATATAAATCTCCGACAGGGAACCTTCTCCTTCTCTGAGTTGCGGGACATTCAGACCGCCGTCTTGCATGAGCAAGGCTTCTGCTTCATCCAGCTTGCCTTCATGTAGATATATGTTGGCGGAAAGCATCCTGAACAGCGGCAGGATTTTCAAATGTTCGGGGAGAGCATCAAAGCATTCCCGTGCGTTTTTCCAGTCTTCGGCCTTGATGAACATACGGAGACATTCCTTGGCGATTGTCAGGTCGGAAGATTCTCTGAGGCAATTCCGAAGCATTTCCGCGCCGAGTGCAATTTCTCCGCGTGCGATGAGGCTGTGTCCAAGGGCATACATTGCGCAAACGCTTTTGCGAAGTCTGAGCGATTGCAGAAAATGTTTTTCGGCATTGGGGTAATCGTGACGCATATATTCATTGATGCCCAATTGAAGCAGGCTGTGGGCATTGACGGGCGCTTTTTTGAGCAACTCGAAGAATTCGTCCTGAACCTGATAGGATGGCGGCGGATTTTTCAAGTCGAGATCGGGCAGTTGTCCTGTTGCAATAAGTTCGTGCCAGATCGCGGCTTCGGTATCTGTCGAATGAAAATCAAGCTGTGGAGCGAAGTCTTCACCGCAACGCTTCTTTTCGACTTCTCCCCACCCCGAGGCGCGGAAAAAAACCTCACGTGCGGGCTGCAGTGCGAAAGCGTCTTTTGTTTCGGCGAGCAGCGTGTCAAGTTTTTTTCCGGGCAATGTCTGTTCCAAGGCGGCGGAGACGCTGTCAATAGCGCCATTCCATTCGCCATGAGCACTTTTCGGGTTGACTTGCAGTGGGCCGTAGGCTTCCAGCCATTCCCATGCAGTTTTCGGAGGCATAGGCAGGCATTCAAGTTGTGTCCTGGCCAATCCGGCCTGTATTTCCGCTTCGTTAAGTCCTTCCGGAGAGGTCAGTTGTCTTTGCCAATTCTGACCGCCGATACCGCGTCCCCAGACAAAAAGTTTTCGTCCTTGAAGCCTGCTGGTGGAGCACTGGCAGACCGCGTATCCGTCTCCGTAAACGGCGGCTTCGAAGCGTCGGACTCCAGGCCGCAAGTCAAAGAAATTGTCTTTGGAATACGGGTAATTTTTGGGATAAGAGCAGTCATAGCCGTCCGGATAAAGCAAATCGACATGACTGATGGCGTGTTTCCCCGGAATATATACCTGTGCAAAGGAGCGATCCGCTGGAGCGATGATGCGTAAGTCATCCGTTTCATGGATACCGATATTCGTCCACCAGTACATCGGGATGGTATAAGAGTGGTGGTTGTAGATTCTCATGCGGCCGAAAAGGAAAGGCGAATCGTCCGGGAGAAAGAATTCCATTTGGTAAGCGACCCCGTTTTCACGGCTGAATTCATACATTCGGAGAACGGGGGTTCCATGGAAATCCCGAGCACGCGCGGCAAAAAGCGGTCGGCAGGTGTTGGCATGATGCCCACGGGTGCCAATATTCCATTCGATTCCTCCAGAGAACCACTGGTTGCAGATTGCCAGATTTCCGGGCTTTAAAACTGGATTGCAATTGATCAGGTTCCGTTTGGCCTTTTTATCATACAATGCCCACATGCGTCCGCCGAGTCCGGGAAGAAAAACGGCCCGAAGGAAGTCATTTTCCATCACAAGAGTGTGACATGATCTTTCCTGCAGTTTTCCGGTATAACGGTCTTGCCATTTATGCGGGAGTGGGTTGGTCCGCCGTCCATACCAGA
>Ga0209800_10003358_pt1 | contig 12799 bp, 10 predicted proteins | sample Higcelweek8metaG_FD_187174 | JGI IMG/M metagenome (GOLD analysis project Ga0209800, IMG submission 187174) | Freshwater pond sediment microbial communities from the University of Edinburgh, under environmental carbon perturbations - High... | ecosystem: Environmental > Aquatic > Freshwater >... | reverse complement strand
TGGGGGCGACATGGCCGCTATGTCCGCTAAAAGCGACGAGTATTATGCAAAGATGGACGCTGAGTTAAAAACTGTGCTCAACGCTGCCACATACGAGAAATACATAAAATTAGCTACTGAAAAGAGGGCAGCTGGCAGAACTAGGGGACAAAGACCCGAAGGCGCTACAGAGAGGCCACAGCAAGGGGGAGAATCAGGAAATTCGACCCAAGGTACCAGGATCTAATTTTTTTCATCAAAGAGAAAAGGCGTTATGTACATACGACATAACGCCTTTTTTGATTTATTATGCTTTGGCCAATTTGACCATTAATTGTTGTTTTTTGACCTCAGCGAGCAATTCAACGAATATCTCTTTAACCGTCGTTATCTTGTCGGCTAAATATGCGTTGCTCCCAGCGAACGCGTACCCATTCTTAAGGTTTCCTTTATATGCGTTGTATAAGGCAGTTATAATACAATAAGGACTGCTCGACACATCGCATGTTTTTATGCAGTGGAACGGGCATTTTATGGGTCTTTTTAACCCCTTTTTCACCTCATCTATAAATCCGTTTCTTATAGCCCTTCCGGGCATGCCAACTGGACTTTGGATAATCTCCATATCCGATTTGTTAGCGTTTACGTAGGTCATTTTAAAATCCAAGTCGGCATCACACTCCTCAGTAGTAACGAATCTCGTTCCCAATTGGACACCCTTGGCCCCTTTCTGCATTATTTCAAAAATATCTTGGCCCGTATACAGTCCGCCCGCCGCTATTACAGGTATCTCCTTACCATATTTCTCCTCGAAAAACCTAACCTCTTCCACAACTTGTGGGACCAACTCTTCCAACGAATAATTTGAATCCTCTAATTGCTCTTTTTTGAAACCGAGGTGGCCTCCAGCTTTTGGTCCTTCAACTACAAACGCGTCGGGCAAGTAATTGTACAATGTTTTCCATTTGTCGCATATCAATTTGGCTGCCCTACCAGAGGAGACTATAGGCACAAGTTTCGTGGTACTCCCTTCTTTGAGAAAACTTGGCAGTTGCAGGGGAAGTCCCGCCCCAGAGAAGATAATATCTACCTTTTCTGAAATTGAAGTACTCACTAATTCAGCGTAATTTGTCATTGCTACCATAATATTGACACCTATAACGCCTTTTGTCATCTCTTTTGCTTTACGTATCTCCTTTTTGAGACCCTCAAGATTTGCCTCCAGATAGCCCAATGCGGAATTTTTGTGCACCAAACCGAGTCCGGCAGCTGATATCACACCAACACCACCTTGATCAGCAACCGCCGAAGCGAGTCGTGACATTGAAATCCCCACTCCCATTCCACCTTGGATAATTGGAACAGGTATCGTTAACCCTCCTATCTTCAACTCTCTCATTGTGTATATCTACATTAAGTAATTAAAAAAAATGTCGGCGTAAAGGTATACAAACATATCACTTTTACACGGTGGACCTGAAATATGTTTGTTTAATTTGGTTAATTCCAGTATTTCTACCACCCCTTTATCTATCAGATCGACTACGGTTTAAGACAAATTATGGATTAATGTACCTAGTAGAAGCATTATAATGATCAATCAATGTTTATCTTCGCGAAGTGATTGGGCATAAACTTCCCAAATACACTTTAAAAATCCATATAAATGACGGATAAATTCGCCCACAAGGCAGCAGACTGGGATCAACCAGCCAAAATCAAGATGGCCGAAATTTTTGTCCAGAAAATGTTGGCAACCGTAAAACCTGAAAAAGGATGGAAAGCTCTTGAAATAGGCGCTGGAACGGGTCTCATAGGCCTACGCCTCCTTCCATTGGTTGATTCAGTTGTTTTTGAAGATACTTCAGAGGCAATGTTAAATGTGCTACGTAGTAAATTAAAAGGCAGTGAAAGGGTTGAAATTGTTTTTGGAGAACTCTTTGGTTATATAAAAAGGGATATCGATTTTGTCTTTTCTAATATGGCTTTCCACCACATCCCGGACATTGGGATGGTACTCGACCATTTAGGGAAAATTACCAATCCAGGCGCAACTGTTGTAATAGGGGATTTGATTAAAGAGGACGGATCATTCCATAAGTTTGAATCTATTCCCCATAATGGTTTCCATCCAGATGAAATAAAAAGTATTTTCGACGCTAACGGATTCAAGACCGAATCCTTTGAGATATACAATAAGATCGAGAGAGAACCTACTCCCGGGAATTTTAGGGAATACCAACAATTTATCTTAACAGCAAAAAAGCAATAATGAAACCCCCACGCAAACATTTCATGGACAGAATGGATATTGTCAGGTACACATTAGGGTTATGCTACGCTGGGCATTTCGGGATTAAATCGACCATTAAAATTAAAAAATAATATACGGATGAAAAAGGTAGTGGAACATCCCTCAACCCTATTTAATTTCCTTGTAACTCTTTATCCAGATTCTCCCAGAACAAGGATCAAGAAACTGTTGCAAAGCGGTATAGTCAAGGTAAACGACAGGCCTATCACTTTACATTCCTTTCAATTGAGGAACGGCGACCTTGTTGAGTTAGACACCCGCACTAATCCGTCGTCTAAAGCAAAACTCCCTTTCCCCATTTTATATGAGGACCAATACATAATTGTAGTAGATAAACCCGCTGGCACCTCAACTTCGAGCCTTGACGGAAGCGCCAGTATCCAAAAGATAGTGTCGAATTACCTCAAGATAATGGGCAGGGGAAACGAACATGCTTTTGTTGTACACCGTATTGACAAAGAGGTTTCCGGTGCGCTGTTGTTCGCCAAATCGGAAATCGATATGAACTCAATAAAGGATAATTGGCTAAGCACAGAGAAACATTACTATGCCCTTGTTGAAGGTTTTCCGGAAAAACCGACAAGCACCATAAAAAGCTGGCTTATAGAGGATAAATCCCTTAAGATGCACTCTACATGGGAACGGGAAAACGCCAAATTCGCGATTACGCACTACTCTACTATAAGGAAGGTTAACATAAATACACTACTTGATGTGGAGCTGGAAACCGGGAGAAAAAACCAGATAAGGGTACACCTTTCAGATATAGGTTGTCCTATTGTAGGCGACCGTAAATATGGGGCAAGCGACAAATTTATCCGACGAATTAGGTTACATGCCTATTCCCTTTCATTTCCCCACCCTAGAACCGGGGAGATAATTGCCATAAAATCAACCATGCCAAACGGTTTTCTCTCGTTGAAGGAAAAGGATGAACATTACAAATAGGAGTTAACGCTGCCTATAAGTAGTGATACCTATACCTACACTTATGCTTAGGGGCATATCTTTAATAGGTGGAAATACAAGTACCGCTATTTTTGTCTGCGCTTTTGGTGCCAAGGAGGAGGCATTGGAGGTAAAACTGTTGATATTGGCTCCAAAGCCGAATCCCATATAGTTGAAATTCAATTGCGATACCCTTCCATTTGGTTGGCGATTTGAATTTGCCGAATGCAGGTACAGGTTTAGCGCCGTTTGGTAAAGGTTCGCTTCAATGTGGCAACTGTTCAATGAGTCGAGTGTAATTCTTTTTATATAAATTTTGGATTCTCATATACTTTCGGTTCAATTTACAATAATGTTGTAAATCCACGTTTTGGAAGTGGTTTCTAAGGTCGCTTTACCTATCTTCGCGGTTCTTTTTTAAAAATAAGGCCCACGAAGATCGTTTAACCAATAATGGAAACACCCCTAGTCGATCCCGCGAACAGTTTTTTCGCGTTAACACTGTCTACCCATCGAAAATGGGGGACTGTATTGGTACCATGCATAATTAAACCATCGGCCAATAGGAAATTTTTTGAGATATACACTACAATTACAACAGCGTCGGATCCCGACACCTTATCGGTTTTAACGCCCGAAGAGTGTGAACTGGTGACAATTATCAACAAATACAACGAGCACAATTTATTTAAGGTATTTTCCAGACATAAAAACATAAAGGAGTTCATAGAGTTGGTCACTGATGAAGTGATAGCCGACAAAATAAGGCCATATATAGAGAAACAGTTGTATTTATCACTCGAGATAGCCAAAAATGAGGGAATTCCGCTTTTTCACAAAATTAGGACGGGACAAACTTTACATTTTGAGGACAGGTTATCGATACCCGATGAAACAGCAAAACCGGTATTTCTGTTCTCTAGGGGGGAAGATTACAGCCATTATAACCTCTCAATAGAGTATCTTGACAAGAGGATAAAGATATTAAAAACCGATACCGAGGTTTTGACAAATTCCCCTTGCACTGTTAGAGTTGGTAGCGACATCCTTTTTATACCGGGAATTGATGGAATGAAGCTGCGTCCCTTCATAAAAAACGAGACAATCAGTATCCCAAAAACTTCGGAAAAGAAATATTACAACAGTTTTGTAAAGGGTGTTGTAAATAAATATAGGGTCATTGCCGAAGGTTTTTCAATAATTGGGATAAATCCGGTGAAACAGGCCCATCTGACGATTGAGATCGGGATCAAAGGGGTGCCAGTTGCTATACTAAAATTTAAGTACGGCAGCCACTCCATATTCCAAAACGACGTGGTTGGGCAGTTTACCGATTTTTCTTCCGAAAACAATAACTTCCAGTTTAAAATCATTAAAAGAGATCCACAATGGGAATCGAAGTGCGTCGCCATCCTTGAAGACGCCGGCTTGGTTGCCGATGATGGCATAAACTATTCTTTGGAAACCAATATAGATGATAAGAAGAGGGCATTATTGGCGCTGATCGAGACAATAGCCGAAAACCATAAGGCATTGGATGACAATATGTTTATTCTAGAAACCGGTAGTCTAGATATTCCCTACTCCCTCATACACCCAGAACTCGAGATGTCGCATTCCGTGGAAAACGACTGGTTCGATTTAAAGGCTATTGTTAAAATCGGTGATTATTCATTTCCCTTTTCGTTACTACGAAAGAACATAATTACGGGAGTGAGGGAGTACAAGCTACCTGATGGCAAGTACGCCGTTCTTCCTGAGGAGTGGTTTACCCGCTATAAGGGTTTAATGGAGATGGGCGAGATAAGGGACAACGACATTCGTCTGCATAAACAGCATTTCAGCATTTTTCAAGAGACCATTGAACAGGCTGATAATGAATTATCCGCAAAACTGGAACGACTTTACATTCCCGAAAAACTTCCTGCGGTAGCTATACCAACAAATTTCAGGGCAAACCTGCGTTCTTACCAGAAAGAGGGGTTTTATTGGCTCCATTTTTTGGGGGAAAACAAGTTGGGAGGGTGTTTGGCGGACGACATGGGATTAGGAAAAACACTGCAGGTTTTGGCCCTTTTTCAATGGAAAAAGGAAAACGGAGGGAAGCAGCGCCCTACCAATCTTGTGGTTGTTCCCGCATCACTTGTCCATAACTGGTCAAACGAAATCAAACGTTTTTGTCCCGATTTAAAAGTTCTGGTCCACAAAGGAACCTCAAGAACAAAGACTAACACCCTTTTCAAAATATATGATGTCGTGATCTCCACATACCACATTGTAAGGATGGACGCTGAGTTGCTTTGCGGATTCAAATTCGATACAATTATATTGGATGAGAGCCAGTACATCAAAAATCCTTCGTCAATGATCTACAAAGCCGTCACAAAGCTCAACGGGGCAAATAGATTCGTTCTCTCCGGTACTCCCGTCGAAAATTCACTGATGGATCTATGGTCGCAACTTAACTTCGTCAATCCCGGCTTACTTGGATCACCTACATTTTTTAAGCGCGAATATGTCACATCAATAGAAAACTGGGGAGACCAAGTTAAAGAGCAGCTTCTAAAGAGGATCATCAAACCTTTTATTATGAGGCGTACAAAAGAGATGGTGGAAACGGAGTTGCCACCAGTTACCGAACATACAATTCTATGTGATATGGTTGACGAGCAATCATCAATCTACGAAAAGGAGAAGTCGGCTGTAAGGAACTCAATAATGGAGAGTTACAGTAACGAGGGAACTACCAATACCGCCATCGTCGTTTTACAGGGGATGACTAAGCTACGTCAGATAGCCAACCATCCACTTTTGGTAGATGAGTCGTACCCCTTTGGTTCCGGAAAATTTGAGAGAATTAAGGATGATATCCAGAACATCATTTCCGAGGAACATAAGATTCTTATCTTCTCTTCGTTTGTTAAGCACCTAAATATCATATCGACTTGGTTGGAGAAAAAGAACATTGGCTTTTCAATGCTTACCGGGTCTACTTCCAACAGGGAAGAGGTAGTCGCTGAATTTCAAAAAGAGGGTTCAAAGCGGGTATTTTTAATATCACTTAAGGCTGGGGGCACGGGTTTAAACCTTACACGGGCCGATTACGTGATGATACTCGATCCATGGTGGAATCCTGCTACAGAAATGCAGGCGTTGAGCCGGGCGCACAGGATCGGCCAAGATAAGTCGGTTTTCGTCTACCGCTACATATCGGAAGGTACCATTGAGGAAAAGATCCAAAGGTTACAGGAAAAAAAATCAAAACTCACCGAAACCTTTATCACCTTGAACAATCCATTGGCTTCATTGGACAAAGAGACAATAATGGAAATTATCGGTTAATCAATTAAAATCCGCCATCAAGGGAACCGCCATATAGTGGTCGAAAAGATCTGTTTCTGGCCACTCATCGACCTGTCGGATAAATTTGGACATAGTTGAGTTTACATACGAATACAATTGTGGCCCGTTCCACGAACTACTGTTTAACAAAACAACCCATTCTGTTCCATCAGCTTCACGCCTCATAACGCCTACAGTGCCTAGAAACGAGCCTGTTCTGGTCCATGTACCCCCAGCTACAGTTGATTTCCAACCTACAGAACCGGCACCCCTGGCTTTATCTGTCATATAAACTATACTTTCGGGCGACAAGATATCGGGATATTCATCGAACCCATCCACAGCCAGCATCAGTCGCATTAAATCCATTGGAGTTGCCAGCCATGCTCCCGCTCCACCGAGTGCCTCAATGTCGTTTCCCCCATAATTTGGGGCTACCAATTCGTTGGTACCATAAATTGAAGGGATCAATGTCACATCGCTCTGGGTATAATATGTAACCTCATAAGGGGCTTTCTCGGATTCTAGGTTATGGGCCAGACACATATCAAAAATTCCCAGTGGTTCAAGCACCTCTCTTTTACAATACTCCTCATAACCAATACCCGTTACCTTTTCGATAACCAACCCCAAAATACTGTATCCAAGGTTTGAATATGAAGTCGACTTGCCAGGGGTAAAATGCAGGTTTTTATCGAGAGCGTACCTTACTATCGTCTTTGTGTCGGCTGGGGGCTTCACTCCCATCTTCTCAGCAACGGTAATTGGCATAAACATCTGGTCGCCGTACCTTTGCGACCATCCTCCCTCATGTATTAAAAGATTTTCAACGGTAATATCATAAACCCTTTTATCCTTTGGTTTGCTGAAATAGGGGTCGTTAAGGATTCCTGTTGGACCAAATACCTTGTCGTTAACAGATAATTTACCCTCCTCGCATAGTTTCATAATAGCAACCGCTGTAACAAGCTTGGAAATACTTGCTACCCTAAAGCGATGGTATGGTTGGACTGTCTCCTTTGAAGCGGTATCAATAACTCCAAATCCCTTGGCATACAATAGTTTTCCATCTTTGGCGACAGCTACAGACGCACCCTTTATCGACCATTTATAAATAAAATTGTTGATGTTTTTTTCCGCGGCGGAAAAACTCTCATTATCAGAATATTCGTTTAATAACCGGGTATTATCGGGGGTTAACAAAAAATCGGGAACAATGGCAGATTCAGGGGCGATAGGTCCTGAACTACTAAAAAGTACCAATAAGATAAACGCAATAAACCTTTTGTTGGGTGCCATTTAAAAATGTGGTTTCGACAAAAATAAAAAAGAATTCCAACAATCAAGTAACAGCGATTGTTAAAATTCGAGTTGTTAACATATTTTGATGTTTTTGGGGAACTAACTTTGCAACAATTCGTTGTAAACGGCTATTGTTTGGTTAACTGTATCCGATAAGTTAAAAGATTTTTCGATAGTCGCCCTGGCTTTTATTCCAACTCCTTTTAGTGAATCCCTGTTTCGATAACAATGTACGATCATATCAGCAATTGCCTTAGCGTTGGAGTGTGGAACCACGAATCCGTTATCCCCCTCCCTAAAAAGTTCAACAAGTCCTCCCCCATTTGTGGCGATGACAGGTTTTTCCATGCACATTGCCTCTATAATAGCCCTACCAAGTCCCTCGCTTACAGAGGGCTGGACATAAAGGTCGCATGCCGCTGTATAGGACGGAGAAACAGAAGCATGTCCGATTAAAACAAATCTATCAGGCTTAATTGTCGATTTCACCCTCTTTCTCATAGCCGCCGAGTCGGTTCCATCCCCCACCAGCATAATTTTAACCGGTATCCCATCGGGAATAAAGTTTGAGGCTTCGACAAGAAAATCTATACCTTTAATTCTCCTGACGAACGCAATAGAGCAAACCAAAAACTCGTCGGTTCCCACCCCCAACGTTTTCCTGTCGATTGGTGTTATACCGCTGAACCAAGATGGTTGATATCCCCTATAAATACGAACTGTCCTACCATCCCTCCGATTTGGAAGCTGTCGCTTTACATGTTTCTCTACAGCATCACTAACGCAAATAATCTTACTAATTCTTGGGTGAAGGAATGAAAACCATGCCGAAGGGTCGTGCCAATGCAATCCAAAAGAACCATAAAATGTTACGATCTTTACTGGTAGCCCCTTAGTAGCGGCAAGAATGTTTTTGAGGGCTTTGCTGTATGTTACGTGTACTATATCGATCTTATTAACAACGATCAGTTCCCTTAAATCCGCGATTACCCCTTTGTCGTTTTTGTTTCCGGCCGGCAGATATGACACATTGATCCCTTTTTCTTCCATTTGTATTGTCTCCCCACGGGGAGAACCAGCAATGGTGAACATCTTATAACCAGCTATATTCAAACCCATTATAAGCTCCCTATCGGCTATAAAAGTAAAAGTTGCCCCGGAAAAGTTACTTATAAAAAGAATTCTCCCTTTTGGCGAACCGTTAGGTTGTTTATGATCTGCTATAATGGACATACCAATAAAAAATCTATTGAAAATATATGGCTTAATAAATTATTTTGGAACGGCGCGAATATACAAAGGAAAAACGACAACAGAGGAGCCCAATTAATATCCTAGTTTTCTTGGGGGTTGGTTATGGCATATTATTTGTTTTGTTATATCTTTAACAAAAAATGGGGTAGAAGGAAAAATCCGGATGGTCAGCTCGATGGCACGAACAAATGCATTCCAACATTTAGGATATTCACAGCTTCGAACAATTCGGACTTTACCAAAAAAATTAATATTAAACAGATGAAAAACAACAATTTAGCAATCGCTGGCCTATTTATTGGGATAGGCATTATTTTAGGGGCAATGGTGTTAAAGGGCGGAATAACCAAATTCCAGGAGTCGCAGCGTGTTGTCACCGTAAAAGGGCTTTCCGAAAAAGAGGTACCGGCGGATAAAGTTACTTGGCCAATAGTTTTCAAGGAGGTGGACAACGGTTTGGTTCCGCTTTACAACACCCTTGAAAGAAAAAGTGCTATAGTGGTCGATTTCTTAAGGGAAAATGGAATTAGTGAAGATGAAATAGAAATTGCTGCACCCGTTATAATTGATTATCAAGCTGAACGATATGTACCAACAGAAATAACATACCGATATAACGGGACTTCAATTATTATCGTCTCTTCAAACAATGTGGACTTAGTCCGCGAACTAATCCCCAAAATTTACGAACTCACTAAGGAGGGTGTAGCCATTTCTGCAAACCTCGAATACGAATACCCCATCAATTTTGAATTCACCCAGTTAAACTCGGTGAAACCGGAGATGGTGGAAGAGGCGACAAAAAACGCCAGGATCACCGCCGAAAAATTCGCGTCCGACTCTGAAAGTGAACTGGGAAAGATAAAAACCGCGACTCAGGGACAGATGTCGATCACCAATCGGGACCAAAATACACCGCATATAAAGATACTTAGGGTTGTCACTACTGTTGTTTACTATCTAAACGACTGAACTAGTTAATATTACATTAACGTAGAATATCATTTTTTAAAATAAACCCCCTATGGGAAAGATTTTAAAAAATTAAGTTTAAATTTGCGCCCGTAATCAGAATAACGAAAAACATGGACGAAGGCCCGTATCATAGTCAGAATAAATTAGTAATACATCTGTAAGGGGTCCAAGCGTCTCCTTGCAGTTTAATGTAAGGAGACATATCATGATTAAAATCTTCAAAACATTTGGTGGGTATATTGAAGTACCTGGTCCTGAGCATGGTTGTTGGATCAATGTCACTAATCCGTCGCCAAACGAGATAAAACGCATAGAGGAAGAGTTTGGAATGCCCGTTGATTCCATCAACGACATACTCGACGTTGATGAACGTCCCCGTATCGAATTTGAGGACGAATGGACGCTGATAATCATGCGTATACCCGTGGTAGTCAAAAACAACGGATTACCGTTCCACACAATACCTCTTGGTATTTTCATAACCGACAAGGTAACCCTCACGCTCTGTTTACAGGACAATGATGTATTACCTATTGGCCAGCCCTCCCCTCTTAGGGAACAATACAAACAGATAACAGATAAAATTAACTTTATCTTGCGCCTTTTTCTCCGTTCAGGAAGTCTTTACCTAACGTATCTTAAGCAGATTAACCAAATGTCATCCTCTATCGAACAGGATCTAGAGAAATCTATCAAGAACAAGGAGTTGAACAAATTGTTGAAGTTGGAGAAATGTCTGGTTTACTTTATAACCTCTATTAAGGCCAATGAGATAGTGCTTGCACGGTTAAGGACATCAAAGAAGATAACGACCGAGATAAACGAAGATTTACTGGAGGACGCGATTATTGAGAACAAACAGGCATTGGAAACCGCCCAGATCTATTCAAACATACAGAGCGGCATGATGGATACCTTTGCTTCTGTTATCTCCAACAACCTCAACGTTGTTATGAAACAGCTCACCCTCATCTCAATTATAATGATGATACCGACCCTCGTGGCCAGTATTTTTGGGATGAATGTCCCCAATTTTATGGAGAATAAAGAATGGGCATTACCGGCCATCATTTCCGGTTCTATACTCATTGTAAGCACCTTTATCTTGGTGTTTAGAAGGAGACAGTGGTTATAGTGGTTTGATTTCGCTAGAACAACATAGCGGCGGAGATACCAAAAACACCGTTTTTGATCTCAATTTCGTCGGTTGAGGAGATATCTGTTAATCCTAAGCTATAATTAACGGCTATCTGTAATATACTAACCTCAATCCCCGCTCCAAAACCGGCACCATAGTCGATTCTGTTGATATGGTACACATCATCGTCGAATTCAATCTTTATTTTTCCCAAAGAGGTATCTTCAAAAATATGAGAAGCGTTCAACCCGTAATCCAAGTAGGGACCTGCCTGTACAAACAGCTTCATAACACCCATATTGAACTTTACGGCCAGGTTTAGCGGAGCCTCAAGATAATTGACCTGTACATGGCCGGAACTCAGGGATGGTGTAATTGAATCGGCACAAAATCCCTTTTGGGAAAACAGAATCCCGGAATTGAGAAAAAATCCTGAAAACAGTTTCACCTCCCCTATCAACCCCGCGTGCATGCCTATGACATTTTCCGGCAAAGATTCAATGTTGGAAATGGATGAAGTGGCGTTTGAAAGCGATATGCCAACTTTTCCCCCTATTCTTTGGGCGTTGGCCGACGCTAACAACAACATCATCAGTCCAATTACAATAACTTTTTTATTCATAAGCAACAGTTTTTCCCGCATTATCGGCAGCAAATTTATCTTTTTTTTCTTCATAACCCAATTTCAGGTAAAGATTGTAAGGCCGACATGGTGGATAAAAAAACATTCCGTTATTTTGGACAATTTAAACAAAATAAACATATTTTTGCGAAGAAAGTCGATTCACTTAACCAATCAAACCAGTAGAAAAATGAAGAAATTTAACATCAAACCTATCTTAATCCTATTAGGATCGTTTTTGGCCGTAACCTCCTGTACAAAATGGGAGGAAACACAGATGTCGGGTTTCACCCAAATAGCCCAAGATGGAGGAAAGACACTGGCTTACAGTCCTTCTTCCGGGATCACTATTTTAACAGAGAAGGGGTACGCTTTTAAGGATCTGAACAAGGACGGCAAACTTGACATTTACGAGGATTGGCGCCAGCCCGTTGATGAAAGGGCAAAGGATCTAGCAAGTAAAATGACAATTGAGCAGATAGCCGGGTTGATGTTGTACAGTAGCCACCAATCTATACCCAGCAGTGGTGGAAGATTCGGTGCGGCTACCTATGGGGGAAAACCCTTTGCTGAGAGTGGAGCGGTTGCTTCTGATTTAACCGACCAGCAAATTACCTTCTTAACCGAAGACAACCTTAGACACGTACTGATAACAAGCGTTGAGTCGCCTGTCATAGCAGCCGAATGGAACAACAAAGTTCAGTCACTTGTCGAAGGGTTAGGGTTGGGTATCCCGGCCAACAACAGTTCCGATCCCCGTCACGGCGCTTCGGTTGATGCGGAGTACAACGCTGGCAATGGCGGTAAAATATCTATGTGGCCTGGATCGTTGGGAATGGCGGCCACTTTCGACCCCTCATTGGTCAAACGTTTTGGCCAAATTGCGTCCCAAGAATACAGGGCACTGGGAATTGCGACCGCGCTT
>Ga0209800_10003357_pt1 | contig 12804 bp, 11 predicted proteins | sample Higcelweek8metaG_FD_187174 | JGI IMG/M metagenome (GOLD analysis project Ga0209800, IMG submission 187174) | Freshwater pond sediment microbial communities from the University of Edinburgh, under environmental carbon perturbations - High... | ecosystem: Environmental > Aquatic > Freshwater >... | reverse complement strand
AGGCGGCTCATGGCGCTCATGGCCAGTTCGACCCGCCCGTCGTTGTCCTCCACGATGAGCCGCACCAGGTGCTTGCGGCCGCCGATCTCCACGCCGCCCTGGGCGTTCAGCTGGTTCACGCGGGCCTGGGCCAAAAGATGCCCGGTAAAACGTGCGGAGCTATTAGTGCTATTGATCGGGGCGATCATCCCGATGCGGAATTCAGCCGGTTCCGGGTCCGCCTTGGAGCACCCGGCGGCAAGAAGCGCCGAAACCAGCGCGAGCAAGAAGAGGGTGCGCCAACGTGGCCAGACAGACATACGTGAGCCCTCCCTCACCGGTTGCGCGCAGCTCTCCCGAAGACGCATTGATTCGGCCTGATTCCGCTAAATGAAACATAGGGCTTCCCGCCGGTCTTGACAAGCCTTCGTCCGGGAATGCCTTGCTTCTCGGCTAGGAATGCCCATCCGTCTTTGCGCGGGCGAACTTGGCCGCCAGGCGGCGGCGCAGGGCGTCGTACAACTGCCTGGATTCCGGCAGGCCGAAGAACCCGGCCAGCACGAAGTACGCCACGGCCCAGACGGGAATCAAAAGCGCCCAGATGAGGTGCGCGCCCGCCGTGGAAAAGGCCATGAGCCCCATAAGCAGACTCGCCGCCGCGCACTTGATGGTGGGCGCAAGCTCCATGGGCCACTGCCCCAGGCGGCGGCGCAGAAGCCAGGAGAGAAGCCCAACATTGACGTAGGAGGCCACGGATACGGCCAGCGCCAGCCCCACGTGGGCGAAAAGCTGCATCAGCGCAAAGCCCAGAAGGATGTTCACCAGCACGCAGAAGCCCGCCACCATGACCGGCATGCGCGTGTTCTCCAGGGCGTAGAAGGCGCTCACCAGGGGCCGCACCAGGGCGATGGCCGGCAGCCCCACGCCATAGGCCACCAGCGCCCCGGCCGTGGCCGAGATGGCCTCCGGCCCGAAGGCCCCGCGCCCGAACAGAAGCCCGATGAGCGGCGCGGCCAGGGCGAGGAGCCCGGCCATGGCGGGCAGGCTGATGAAAAGCGAAAGGCGCATGCTGGAGCGGATGACCGCGCGGAACTCGTCCATTTCGCCGCTGGCCGCCAGGCGCGAGAGGCTGGGCAAGGCCGCAGTGCTGACGGCCAGGCCGAACACGCCCACCGGGAACTGCACCAGCCGGTCCGCGTAGTACAGGTACGAAATGCTGCCCACGGGCAGGTACGAGGCGAGCAGCGTGCCCAGCAGCAGGTTGATCTGGTACACGGCGGAGCCGAGCACCGAGGGCAGCATGAGCTTGCCCATGCGCATCACGGCCGGGTCCTTCCAGCGCCACGGCCCGCGCCAGGAGAAGCCGAGGCGCGTCAGGTACGGCTGCTGGAACAGCCATTGCCCGAGGCCGGAGACAAGCACGCCCCAGGCCAGGGCGTAGGCCACGTTGATGCCGAGCTTCCAGCCGATGAGCGCGGCCGCGATGAACCCGATGTTCAAAATGCACGGGGCAAGGGCCGGGGCCAGAAAATGGTCCATGGAGTTCAAAATGCCCATGCACAGGCCCACGCCGGAAATGAACACGATGAACGGGAAGCAGATGCGCAGGAGGCTCGCCGTGGTGTCCAGAAGCTCCGGATTCTTGCCGAAGCCCGGCGCGATCAGCGCCGTCAGCTGCGGCGCGAAGATCATCGCCAGCACGGTGATGACGGACAGGATGCTCACCAGCCAGGCCAGCACCGAGCGGGCCATCTCCTGGGCGCGGGCGTCGCCCTCCTCCGCCCGCACGCGGGAGAAGGTCGGAATGAAGGCCATGGTCAGGGAGCCCTCCGCGAACAGGCTGCGCAGAAGATTCGGGATGCGGAAGGCCACGAAGAAGGCATCGGCGAAAAGCCCGGCGCCCAGGGCGAAGGCGGTGATGAGATCGCGCACGAAACCGAGCACGCGCGAAACCAGCGTGGCTCCGGCCACGGTGACGGCGCGTCGGGCTATCTGGCGGGATTCGGCGTTCATCCGCCGCATGATAGCCCATGCGCGTGGGGCTGTCACCCGCGCTGTTGGGGCCGGGAGACCGCCGCTCTGGCGCGCTTTGGACAGCGAGGACGAAAACCGGCAAACGGCGGAGCCTGTGGACGGAAAGAACGCCGGACAAAGCCCCCCGCCTCCCCCGGCCGTCGTCACTCAGCGGCGCGGCGGCGGTCGAAGAGGACGCGTGCGCGAAGCTTAGTCGGAGAGCCCCGCCAGCACGGACGCGATGTCCGCTGGCAGGCGCACGGGGCCGCCGGACAAACGACCGAAGGAGAAGGCAGGCACAAGGCCCTGCGGCGTGGCAAGCCGGGGCGCGTCACTAAGCCCTGCGCGCCAGCCCAGGTAGCCCACGATGGCCGGGGCAGAAACTCCGGCTTCGCGCAATGTGCCGAGCGTCAGGGACTGGTGCCGCTTGGCCAGGCGCTCGCCTGCGGCATCGAGCACCAGCGGCAGGTGGGCGTATTGCGGCACTGGCGCGCCGAGCAGCCCGTGGAGGTAGATCTGGCGGGGCGTGCTGGAAAGGATGTCGTCGCCGCGCACCACCTGGGTGATGCCCATGGCGATGTCGTCGAGCACCACGGCCAGCTGGTAAGCGAACACGCCGTCGGAGCGGCGCAGGGCGAAGTCGCCGCCGCAGTCACGCAGGGTCATGCGCTGCGGCCCGGCCACAAGGTCGTCGAAGGCTATATCGACGTCGTCGCAGCGCAGGCGGCAGGCCGGGCTGCGCCCCTGGCGCGCGAACGCCTCACGCTCCGCCGGGCTCAAGTCCCGGCAGGTGCCGGGATAGATGGGCGAGCCGTCGTCCGCCGTGCCCGCGTGCGGGGCCGAGGCCAGGGAGCGCAGCTCCTTGCGCGTGCAGTAGCAGGGGTACACGCGCCCCGCCCGCTCAAGCCGCGCCAGGGCCTCGGCGTAGAAGGCGAAGCGCCCGCTCTGCTCATACGGGCCGTGGGGGCCGGAGACATCCGGGCCCTCGTCCCAGTCAAGGCCCAGCCAGCGCAGGTCGCGCAGAATTCCGGCGGCGAACTCCGGGCGCGAGCGCTCCGGGTCGATGTCCTCCAGCCGCAGCACAACCCGCCCGCCAGCGGCGCGGGCCGCCAGCCAGGCCAGAAGAAACGCCCAGGCGTTGCCCAGGTGCAGGAGTCCCGTGGGGCTGGGGGCCAGGCGGCCGACCACGCGGGAGGTCTGCCGGTCCATCTGGCCGGCGGCCTCCCGGTCACCCTCCCGGTCAGCCGGTTCGGGGGCCTGCTGGCCCAGGGCGGCGCTTATGGGCGGAGGATTCGTTTCAGTGCTGTGCGGCATGGGTCTTCCGGCATCATCATCCGGCGCGAATGTCAAGAACGGTTGCGAAGCCTCAGCTCTCCGGCATCTCGGAAAAAGGCCTTTCCACCTTCTCGCGGATCATGTCGCGGATGGCGCGCACCTTGTCCAGCTGCTCCTCCGGGGGTCCGGTGACAGCGGCTGGATCGGGGAAGGGCCAGTTCCAGCGTCGCGTAAGTCCTGGGAACACGGGACAGTTTTCAGCGGTCTTTTGATCGCATACGGCAATGACATAATCGAAGAGCCTGCCCGCGCGGAACAGATCGAAGACGCTTTTGGGCTTCTTGGCCGAGAGGTCCACGCCAACCTCGGCCATGGCCTGCTGCACCAGGGGATGCACCTGCTCCGCCGGGTCGAGCCCGGCGCTGTCCACCTCGAAGCTGTCGCCTGCGAAACGGCGCAGGAAGGCTTCGGCCATTTGGCTGCGGCCAGCGTTCTGTGAGCAAATGAAGAGAACCTTAAGCTTGTCCATCGGCACCTCGCGTTCGGGAGTGGCGGGACGGGGCATTTTTGGGATGCGGCCGCCCAGTGTTCTTCTGACCATAGCCGAAGCGCCAGGCTTTGCCAGACGTCCGCAGCGGGTGTTGCGAAACTGTTGCAAAATCGTCGCGCAGCCGCGCCGGAAGCAGTTTTCTACGGTTTGCAGTCCACATGGCACACGCTGGCAAGGGTGCCGGGGTCGTTCGGGAACCAGCGCTTCTTGAGCCACAGCGCCACGTTCACCAGCCCGATGAGCACCGGGACTTCGACCAGGGGTCCGATGACAGCGGCGAAGGCTTGGCCGGAATTGATTCCGAACACGGCCACGGCAACGGCAATGGCCAGCTCGAAATTATTGGAGGCCGCTGTGAAGCTCAAGGTGGCGGACTGGGCGTACGAGGCTCCGGCCTTTTTGGAAAGCCAGAACGAGACCAGGAACATGACCAGGAAGTAGATGAGCATGGGCGCGGCCACGCGCAGCACGTCAAAGGGCAGGGCCACGATGACCTCGCCCTTGAGCGAGAACATGACCAGGATGGTGAACAGAAGCGCGATGAGCGTGATGGGGCCGATCTTGGGCGCAAAGACCGTGTCGTACCACTCGCGGCCCTTGAGCGTGAGCCCGATGCCCCGCGAAGCCAGCCCGGCCAGGAAGGGAATGCCCAGGTAGATGAACACGCTCTCCGCGATCTGGCCCATGGAGATGTCGACCGCCGCGCCTTCAATGCCCAGCCAGCCCGGCAGCACGGTCAAGAAAATCCAGGCGTACACGGGAAAAAACAGCACCTGGAACACGGAGTTGAAAGCCACCAGCCCGGCGCAGTATTCGCGGTCGCCCCCGGCCAGGTCGTTCCACACAATGACCATGGCGATGCAGCGCGCCAGCCCGATGAGGATGAGCCCGGTCATGTACTCGTGGTGGCCGGAGAGAAAGGCCACGGCCAGGCCGAACATGAGCAGCGGACCGATGATCCAGTTCTGCACCAGGGAAAGCGCCAGCACGCGCACGTTCTTGAACACCTGGCCCATGAGCTCGTAGCGCACCTTGGCCAGCGGCGGGTACATCATGAGGATGAGCCCCACCGCGATGGGCACGTTGGTGGTGCCCGTCCGCATGCCGCCCACGGCATCCTTGAGCGCGGGGAACGCATAGCCCGCGCCGATGCCCGCGAACATGGCCGCGAAGATCCACAAGGTCAGCCAGCGGTCTAGAAAAGACAGTTTTCCGGTGACGGAATCGCCCATGACGCGCCTCCTCAGGTTTCAAGGAAAGGACGGACGAGGAAATAAAGCCCAAGCCCGCCCACGAGCGCCCCGGCCGCGCGGCGCACATGCAGGCTGCCGCCGGAAAAGGCCCGCTGCTCCAGAATGCGCCGGGCCACGGCCGCGGAGCTGCCCGCAATGACGATAGGCAGGCAGTGGCCCAGGGCGAAGGCGAGAATAAGCCCCAGACCGGAGGCCACCTCGCCCTGCACGGTGATGACGGCGAGGATGGGGGCCAGAAAGCCGAAGGTGCATGAGCCGGACAAAAGCCCATAGGCCAGACCCATGACAAGCGCGCCGGAGATGCCGCGCACCGTGAGCTTCGACATGAGCCCGCCGGAAAGCGCGCAGGAGACGACGCCCAGCATGTCGAGCGCAATGCCGACGAGCACCAGGCCCACAAAAATGGTCCAGTACGGCCCGACATCGCCCAGCATGCGGCCAAGAAGCGCGCAGGCAAGGCCGGTCAGGGCGATGGTGCTGAAGAGGCCAAAGGTGAAGACCAACGCGTAGCGCATGGCCTCCCGGCCCTCCACCAGCCTGCCCTGGCCGGCCACATAGCCGACCATGAGCGGAATGGAAGCCAGATGGCAGGGGCTGAACAGCACGCTGACCAGCCCCCACAGGAAGCTGCCCGCGTAGGCGGCAATGGAGCCGCCGGTCATCCAGGCGTGAATGGCGAGCAGGGCCTGGCCGGGCATGACGGGCGCTCCTTTACTGGGCCAGCAGCTTGTCGAGCTGGCCGTTCAAGGCCTTCTTTTCCAAAAAGCCCTCGTGGCGCGCCACTTCCTTGCCATTCTTGTCGTAGAAGATCTGCGTGGGAATGACCCGCACGCCCATGCGGGTGGCCAGGGCGCCGTACTTGGTCACGTCCACCACCACCACGGCGGCGCGGCCGCGGTACTCGCGCTCCGCCTCCTTCAGCACCGGCTCCATCATGCGGCAGGGCGGGCAATAACCGGCCCCGAAGTCCACCAGGGTGACAACGCCCTTCACCGGCACGACGGGCGCCTGGGCCGTGGCGGCCGCGGCCACGCCGGCCACGCAAAGGCTGACCAGGACCAAAGCGAAAATCAGACGACGCGACACTATGCGAGCCATGCGAGAATCTCCTTTTTGGTGGGCACCCGGCCCGAACACTTCACAGCACCATCAATGACAACGGCCGGGGTGGCGAACACGCCCAGCATGGCCATTTCCTTGAAGTCGGAAACCTTCAGCACCTCGGCCGCGACACCGGCCTCGGCCACGGCCTCCGCAACCAGCTTTTCGGTCTCATGACACTTGGAGCAGCCCGGCCCCAGCACCTTGATCTGCATATCTCTCCTTGCGGCAGGCGAAACGCACCTGCGGTCTGTACGCTAGCCCTTCTTCAACTCGTCCAAAAGCGTCTTGACCGGCTTGCCATCAGGGTTCTTGGCCTCCGGGTTCACCTGAAGCAGGCGCTCCCAGGTGGCTATGGCCCCGGCGCGGTCGCGGCCGTCGTGCAGCTGCACCACGCCCTTGTTGAACAGCGCGTTCTGGTGATGCGGCTCAAGCTTGAGCGCGGCGTCAAAAGACTCCAGCGCCTTTTGCGTCTGCCCGGCCTCGCGGTGCATGATGCCAAGGTCGGTCCACACATCCGGGCTCACCGGGCCGATGGCCACGGCCTTTTCATAGGCGGCGATGGACTTCTGCGCCTGGTGCGCATCGAAGTACGAATTGGCCAGCTCTATCCAGGCAGCCTGGTCGCCGGGCTTCTGCGCGGTTTCAACCTCAAGATCGCGGATCTGAGTCATGAGCTCGGGCGGAACGCCCATCTGGCCGCCGGGGCCGTCCGCCTGGGCAGCGGGCCCCTGCTGCATGGACAGGGGGCCGGACATGCTCGAGCCCTGGCGCAGCTCCATGAACATGGAGCCGATGAAAAAGCCCACGGCCAGGGCCGCAACCACGGCCCCCATGAGTTCGCCCTTGCTGAATGTGCGCGCCGATTCGGCCATGCGCTTTTCTCCGTGTGGCCCCGCGCGCGGCGGGGGTTTGGTCGCTTATAAAATGGCGTTGAACAGATAGCCCACAAGCAGAATCCCCAAACCCACCACGCCCGCGAAGGTGAGGATGAGCCGGGGCTTGAGCACTTTGCGCAAAATGATCATCTCCGGCAGCGAGAGCGCGATGACGCTCATCATGAACGCCAGCACGGTGCCGAGGGCCGCGCCCTTTTCGAGCAGGGCGTGCACCACGGGAACGATGCCCGCCGCGTTGGAGTACATGGGAATGCCGATGACCACGGCGGCGGGCACGCTCCACCAGGCGTCCCGGCCCATGATGGACGCGAGGAAGCCCTCCGGCACGTAGCCGTGAATGCCCGCGCCCACGGCGATGCCCGCCAGCACCCAGGGCCAGACCTTGCCCACGATGTCGCGCACGGCATAGGCTCCGGCGTTGAGCCGCGCGGCCCAGTCCGGCTCCGGAACGCCTTCCTCGCCGCCGTTCGCCGCTTCCGCGCGCACCGCCAGCACCCAGTCCTCCACATGGCGCTCCATCTTGAGCCTGCCGATGACGAACCCGGCCACCATGGCCACGGCGAGGCCGGTGCCCATGTAAATGGCCGCGACCTTCCAGCCGAGCAGGCCGTACAGCAGCACCACGGCGATTTCGTTCACCATGGGGGCGGAAATGAGAAAGGAGAAGGTGACGCCAAGGGGCACCCCGGCCCCGAGAAAGCCGATGAACAGCGGCACGGCCGAACAGGAGCAGAACGGGGTGACGATGCCGAGCAGCGCGGCCAGCACGTTGCCGAAGGCCTCGCTCTTGCCCGCCAGCACGCGGCGCGTGCGCTCCGGGGTGAAGAAGCTGCGCACGATGCCGACCCCGAAAACCACCAGGGCGAGCAGCATGAGCACCTTGGGCGTGTCGTAGAGGAAGAACTCCACGCTCGAGCCCAGGCGGCTTGCCGGGTCCAGCTTGAAGATGTTCTGGGTGGTGAAGCGCGCAATGCCCGGAAGCAGCTGGTACAGGTTCCACCAAATGATGAGCGCGGCCGCAGTGAGACCAAGCTTGCCCGGCAGGCTGGCGGGCGGGGCCAGGGCCTCGGCCACCTGGCGGGCGCGGGCTTCCTCGCGGGCCTGGCGGGACAATTTGCGCTGGGCGCGGATGGCCGCGAGCATGGCCTTGCGATCAGCCTTGGGGCTTGCTCCTGTGGGCGGCTCCAGGGATGTTTTTGCCGGCGTCTTGCCGCAGGAGCAGGACTTCACGGCATCCGCCGGCCCGAGGGGTTCCAGCGGCTTCATTCTTTTCTCCCGGCCAGCCAGGCGCGCACGGCGGCTTCGATGTCGTCGCGCACGCGGCGCACTTTCTCCAGCTGCTCCTCCGGGGTTCCGGTCACCGTGCCGGGATCGTCGAAACTCCAGCGCTCCGTCACGCGCACGCCAGGAACAAAGGGGCACAGGCCCGCGGCCTTGCTGCACACGGTCACCACAGTGTCGAAGGTTTCGCCCCTGGCGGCCAGTTCGGCCACGGCCTCGGCCACCAGCTTGGCGCGCTTGCCGGAAATATCAATGCCGCGCTCGGCCATGACGGCCACGGCCAGCGGGTTCACCGGCGCGGGTTCAATGCCCGCGCTCATGGCCTCATAGCGGTCGCCCGCCAAGTGGTCCAGCCAGGCTTCGGCCATCTGGCTGCGGGCGGAATTCTGGCCGCACACGAACAACACGCGCATCCGTTTCGTTCCAGTCATGGGCGCAACTCCTTTGCTTTCAAAGCCGGGGCATCGGTCCGGCAGCTTGCGGCAAGCTCCTGGCCGGGAGCGGACAGCAAAGCGCGCAAAGCCAGCACGTCCGGGTCATCCTCCAGCCAGCCGGAAAGTTTTTCCAACATGGTGCGCGCATAGGGCGAGGCCGGATTTTCGGCCACGCGGTAGTGCACCCAGGAGCCCACCTTGCGGGCGGTGACCAGACGCGCGTCCGCCAGCACCCGCATGTGCCTTGAAATGGTCGGCTGGGCAAGCCCCAGCGCGCGGATGATTTCGCAGGCGCACAGTTCGCGCGCGCCGAGCAGCTTCAATATGGTCACCCGGCCCGGATCGGATAGGGCCTTCATGACCCGCACAAGTTCTTCCATTACCCCTCCCTGTTCGAGACATAGCAATATGACGATATCTCGTGTTCGTCAAGGGCGGCGGAAAAGAAACCTGACGGCGAGCGACCGCAACCGCCCCACCCTGTTGCCCAAGCACATAAAATATGTCATTGCGGGTATGTAATGGCTTTCGGCTTGCCTACCACAGCATCGCCAACCAGGGGAACAGCCCATGCGGGAACTTGCCCAGCTTTTGCGCCAGAGCGAGGATTGGCTGATGGAGCGCGTGCTGGCTTATGCGCTGGCGCGCAACTACACCGCCTACACCTCCCCGCTCAAGGATGACTGGCGGCTCTCCATAGCCGGACTCACCGACGCCCTCCTGCATGCGCTGCCCGGAGGGCTTTCGAGCCTCGAATTCGGGCCCGACGACACATACGGAGCGGACCCCACTTCGCGCTTCGCCGTGGAGGAGGCCGGACGGCACCGCGCGCGCGGAGTGCCCCTGGGCATGTTCCTGGGCCTTCTCTCCTATTACCGCCAAAGCTACCAGGATCTGCTGGAGGCGAGCGAACTCCCCGCCGGACAAAAGGACGACGGCCTGCGCTTCCTGTCCCGGTTCTTCGATCATCTCGTCACCTGCATCGCCGTGGCCTGGAACGCCACGGGCGAAACAGCCAAGCTGGAGGAGCTGCGCGGCGAGGCCCTGCACACGCAGAATGAAAAGCACCGCCTGACCGCCGTCTTCCAAACCCTGCCGACCCCTGTGCTGCTCACCGACGACCAGGGCCGCATCACCTATCTGAACGACACGGCCTGCAGCTGGCTCGCTCGGTCTTTGGCCCCGGAGAAACAGGACGCCGAGACGCCGCCTCCCGAGCTTGTCATCGGGCGGGAGGTTTCCGCGCTGTTGCCCTGGGTGGCGCCCGCCCTGGAGCGGGTGCGCTCCGGCTCCAAGAACGAGCAGGGCGAGCTGGGGCGCCTGGACACGGGAGAAAAGCTGGCCTTTCTCGACACCCGCGTTTACCCGCTCTTCGGCGTCAACGGGGGGTTCGAGGGCATGGTCGTGGTGCTGCAGGACATAACCGCCCTGCGCGACGCCAGCGAATCCCAGGCGCGCATCGCCTCGGAGCTGCGCGGCCAGCTGCGCGAGGCCTCAAGCCTCAACCGGCTCTCGGAGGTGCTGGGCCAAAACGTGGCAAGCGCCGAGGAACTGCTTCAGAACGTGGCCGAGGAACTGCCCCGCTGCTGGGACGCCCCTGAAGCGCTGACCGCCTTGCTCGTCTTTGACGGCAAGGAATTCTCGAGCCCAAGCGGCCCGGATCCGGGGGCTTGCGAGCGGAGCATGGAGGAGCCGCTTTCCGTCATGGGGCAGCGGCGGGGCAGCATCCGCCTGTGCTGCACGGACAACGCCCCATCCTTCTCCCCCGGCGAGTCGCCCATGCTCGCCGCCATGACCCGCCAAGTGGAGCACGTGCTGGAGACCCGGCTCTCCCTCTCGCTTTTGAGCCAGTCCGAGCGGCAGTTCCGGGAGTTCTTCGATTCCGCCGCGGACGCCATCTTCATCCATGATGAAGATGGCCGCATTTTGGACGCCAACAAGAACGCGGGCATTTGGCTCAACATGCCCACAGAGAATCTGCCGGGAAAGGATCTTCTGGAAAGCATCGCCGAAGGCGAGCGAGAGACTGTCTCCAGCCGCTTCCTGAACGCCCTGCGCGGCGGACCGGAGCTGTTCCAGACCACGATTCTGCGGCGCGACGGCTTCGCCATACCGGCGGAATTTCTTTGCCAGGCCCAAAACTATCAAGGCCAAATGGCGCTCATCTCCACCGGCCGCAACATCACGGGCCGCCTGCGCGCCCAGGCGGAAATAGAGCACAGGCTGGAGATGGAGGCGCTCATTTCCGGCATCTCCGCGCGGCTCATCAACTCCGCCGAGGAGGACATGCCGCGGGCCATAGAGGACTCACTCACCGACCTGTGCCGCTTTCTGGATATGCAGCGGGGCGCGGTATTCCTTCTGGATGGAAAAGGGACCAGCCTTGTCCGCGCCTATCAGCGCGGCGACGCGGGCCCGGCCGGCGCGTCCTCCCCGCTGCGGCGCATAGGCCGGGGGAAAATGCCCTGGTTCACGGAGCGCGTCCTCTCGGGCGAGCGCGTAAACATCCGCGACGCCGCCCACATGCCCCCGGCGGGGCGCAAGGACAAGATCCTGCTCTCTCAGGTCGGCATAGCCAGCTTCGCCGCCGTGCCCATGACCGTGAAAGACCGCCTGCTCGGCGCGCTGGCCGTCGCCTCCGACACGCCGCAGGACACTTCGCGCCTGGCCGGCTCCCGCGTGCTGGAGCAGGTGTCGCTGCTCTTCTCCAACGCCATAGAACGCAGGCGCACCGCCATGGCCCTGCGCCGCAGCGAGAGCCTCGCCACCTCCATCATCGAATCCCTTTCCGCCAACATCTGCGTGCTTGACCGCTCGGGCGTGGTGACCATGGTCAACCGGCAATGGCGCAACTTCGCCAAGGACAATACCCTGCCGGGCGCGAAAATATTCGGCATCGGCGCGGATTACCTCGCAATCTGCCGAGAGGCCGCAAAGGCCGGCGAGTCTCTGGCCGCTCAGGCGGCGGACGGCATCCGCTCCGTGCTCTCCGGCAAGGCTTCCGTGTTCCAGATGGAATACCCCTGCCACTCGCCGACCGAGAAGCGCTGGTTCATTCTTCAGGTCACGCCCTTCGTGGGCATGCGCAAGGGCGGGGCCGTGGTTTCGCACCGCGACATCACCGAGCGCATCCAGGCCATCACCGAAATGCGGGAGAGTGAGGAGCGCTTCCGCATCATCGTGGAAACCGCGCAGGAAGCCGTAATGAACCTGAACGCGGACAACTGCGTCACCTACGCCAACCCGCGCGCCTTCACCCTGTTCGGCTACACCCAAGAGGAGCTGCTGGGCCGCAGCATCTTCGACATGGTGGACCCCGTGGACCACCCGCTTCTGCGGCAAAACATTGAGCGCCGCAAAAAAGGCATTTCCAGCCGCTACGAGCTGCGCTTCCGGCACAAGAACGGCCATCGCCTGTGGACCATGCTGAACGCCTCGGCCATGCGGAACGAGGACGGCTCCTTCGCCGGATCCGTGGGCATGATCACCGACATTTCCGACCGCGTGCGCGCGGAGATGCGCCTGCGCAGGAACGAGGCGCGCTACCGCTCCCTGGTGGAAAGCATGCACGAGGGGCTCATCATGGCCCGCAAAAACGGCATCGTCACCTACGTGAACGACCGCTTCTGCGCCATGATCGGCCGCAACCGCGGCGAAATAACCGGGCATCAGGTGGGTGGCTTCGTCGACACGGCCAGCAAGGACCGCCTGGAGCGGATGCTGGCGGAAAGCCAAAACGGCGAGCTGAAGGACCACTCCGGATCGGAGGAGATCATCTGGGAGCACGCCGGCGGCAGGCACATCTACAGCCTGGTGTCGCCCTCGGCCTACGCCGACGAGGAGGGCAAGGTTGCGGGCTTCTTCGCGGTCATAACCGACACCACGGACCGCAAGGGGCTTGAGTCGCAACTGCTGCAGTCGCAGAAGCTGGAGGCCATCGGCCAGCTGGCGGCGGGCATCGCGCACGAGATCAACACCCCGGCGCAATACGTTGGCAACAACACCCAGTTCATCAAGGG
>Ga0209800_10003354_pt1 | contig 12810 bp, 14 predicted proteins | sample Higcelweek8metaG_FD_187174 | JGI IMG/M metagenome (GOLD analysis project Ga0209800, IMG submission 187174) | Freshwater pond sediment microbial communities from the University of Edinburgh, under environmental carbon perturbations - High... | ecosystem: Environmental > Aquatic > Freshwater >... | reverse complement strand
AACAAATATAAAAAGCTTTTTGAAGGCAATAATTAAGATATATAAAAAGAAATAGGAGGTTATATATGGTAAAAAAGCAAATTTTAGTGACAAGTGTGCATATGGGATTGGGTGGAATTGAATCAGTTTTAGTAAACTTTTTAAATAGTATAGATTATCATAAATATGATGTCGATTTAGTTTTATACAAAAATATTGGTACTAATTTAAAAAAATTACCTAAAGAGGTCCATGTATATTCGCCATTTAGTTATAAAAAGATGGCTATTATTGATAAATCAACTACTAAAGATAGCTTTATAAATAAAGTTGTAAGAAAGTTGTTTTTTAACAAACATACTTATAAGTTTTATCTTTCTAAAAAACAATATGACATTGGTATAGCTTTTGCTGGATATCATTATTTAATGGACTTGTTTGTAGGGTTTTCTCATTGTACTAAAAAATATATTTGGGTGCATACCGATATGGAATATTTATATAATAATGATGAAAACTTTAAAACCAACTTTTTAAATACAGCCATAAAATATCAAAAGTTTGATAAAATAATTGCTGTTAGTGAAAGTGCGATGCAGACTTTTATCAATATTTATCCCGAAGTTAAAAATAAACTTGATTATATTTGGAATATTATGCCAACAGAAACTTCTAAAGAAAAAACAACTCTTGATACAAATGCTTTTAATATTGTTTCAATAGGTAGATTGGAGACCCAAAAAGGTTATGAAAGACTTATAGATGTGGCAGAGATATTATCTAAAAACAATAAAGCTTTTCATATATATATTTTAGGATCTGGCTCCCAAAAAGAGACTTTATTAAATAAATTAGAAACCAAAGCAATGACCAATTATGTATCTTTTTTAGGAGCTCAAGAGAATGTTTATAAATATTTAAATGCGGCGGATTTATTTTTATCAACTTCTTATTATGAAGGCTTTTGTACAGCTATAATTGAATCTTTACTTTGTGGTATCCCTGTTGTGGCACCAAAAGTAACGGGTATTGTTGATATTGCTTATAATTTGGCCCCAAAGAATGCTTTTATCTTAACTGATAATAGCGTTAAAGCAATGGCTAAAGGTGTTGAAGAAGCAATGGCGGGTAAAGTTAATAAAGAATTTAATTTTGATACGAAAAAAATTAACCAAAAAATTATTGATAAATATAATAAATTATTAGAAGGTAAAATATGAAAAAGATATGGTTTATTGATGAAGGTTTAGATCGAATGGGTGGAGTCGAAAGAATCCTAAACACTCTTGCTAATTCTTTGGTGGGGAAATATGATGTTGAAGCTATTAGTTTGTTAAAAAGTAATGAAAAACCTTATTTTGATTTTAATCCTAAAATCAAAATTAATTATTTATATAACAAAAGCAATTTAATATCAAAAAGATATAAAAACAATAAAGTAATTTATTATTTCTTTAGATTATTAGAAAAAACTCATGAGTATCTGTCCATTAAAATAAAAGCTTTTTTATATTCTAAAATGGTATCTAAAAATGATATAGTTATCTATGGTAGAGTAGAAACTGCTTTAGAGTTTTTGCCTTATATAAAAGAAACTAAAAAAACCATTGTTAGAGAAGCTATTCATTTAGAATATCATAAAGATAAAAGCAAAATTAAAAAGTATTTTCCTTCTAAAGTAGATACTTTTATTATTTCTTCTGAAGAAAACAAAACGAGTTATAAAAAGTTTTTTGGGAGTGATTATAACAAACTAAATATTGTAAAAATTTATAATCCTTTAACTATTATTCCCAAAGTAGTTAATAATTTAGATAGTAAAGACGTTATTTCCATTGGCAGATATGATACCCACAAAGGCTATGATTATTTAATTAGAGCATTTAAAACAGTCCACCAAAAACATTCGGATTGGCATTTAAAAATAATAGGTGATGGCTATTACAAAGATAAAATGCAGAGCTTAATTAATGAATTGAATTTAAGTGATACGGTATTTTTAGTACCACCAACTAAAGATGTGGTGGGAGAATTAAATAATTCCGCCATCTATGTTATGGCTTCCAGATTTGAAGGCTATGCTAATGCTTTAGTGGAAGCGATGAGTTGTGGAGTACCTTGTATTTCTTATAATTGGTTAATGGGCGTGGAAGAAATAATAAAAAACAATGAAAATGGTATAATAGTACCATTAACTGATCGTTATAGGTATTTTAAAACCCTTGATATAATTGAAGAAGATGTTATTAATTTAGCTGAAGCTATTAATAAGCTTATTGCTGATAAAAAATTAAGAGCTAAATTTGCTAAGGCTGCTCCTAACATAACTGAATCAAGAGATAAAGAAAAAATAATTAAAAAGTGGTTAGAATTAATAGAAAGGTAAGATATGAAAAAAGAGTTAAAAATTAATATGTCTAAATTATCAATTGGTGGTATGGAAAAAGCCCTAGTTGATTTAATTAACAATAGTGATTTAATTAACAATTATAATATTACTTTATTATTAGTTTATAATAGTAAAGTAAATTATCTTGATCTTTTACCAAAAAACATTAAACTTGACCTTATATATAAAGGTGATTGGAATGTAGTTGGTAAAATCAAAGCTATTTTAGGCCTGCTTTTAAGACTCTTTAAAGCCCTTTTTAAAAAATACGATGCTTCTATTTGCTATTCTCATCATCATCAAGTATTGGCTTTATTAACGAGATTAGAAAGCAAGAATAGTATTGTTTTTATTCATACTGATTTAGAAAATTCTAGAACTAAAGAAGAGTTAGCTAAATTGTGTCGTAAAATGCAATTCGCTAAATTTAAAAAAGTAGTTTGTGTTTCCGAAAGAGCTAAAACATCATTTAAAAGTATTTATCCTAATTATCAAGGCCAAGTAGTTGTCGCTAACAACTATATTGATGGAGCGAGAATAATAAAATCTAGCAAGGATAAAATAGCTCTCAAGAAAAGTGATTTAATTACTTTTTTAAATGTTGCTCGTCATGAAGAAGCTCATAAGAAGATATCCAGGATAATTAAAGCTGGTAAAAGATTAAATGACGAAGGCTATAAATTTAGAGTTTTATTAGTAGGTGACGGTAAAGATAGTGAGTATTATCAAAAATTAATTAATGATTTAAATTTAAATAACATTAAAATGCTTGGTAGTAAGAGTAATCCCTTTCCATATTATAAAATATCTGATGCTTTTGTATTTTCTTCTTGCTCAGAAGGCTATGGAGTGGTTTTAAATGAAGCTAGAGTATTAAATATTCCAATTATAACAACTGATGTGGCTGATGCTAAAATTATTACTAATGATGGTTATGGCATACTATGTGATAATAGTGATGATGGCATATATGAAGGCATGAAAGCATTTTTAAAAGATGGTTATAAAATTAAAAGATCTTTTGATTATTTAGAGTTTAATAAAAAAATTACCAAAGCAATTAATGAAATAGTAAAGGAATAATTATGTTAAGAGAAATAATGGGTAAAATTTGTTTAAAACTTTTGGGACTTAAATTATCTTTAAGATTATTTTACTTTCTAAAAACTAGGAAAATGATTAATTACCAAAATCCTAAAAGGTTTAATGAAAAAATTCAAGTAAGAAAATTGAATTATCATAATTCCTTGTTTTCTTTATGTGCTGATAAATATAAAGTAAGAGATTATGTTAGCAAAAAAATTGGCGCTAAATATTTAATTCCATTACTATATTCAGGCAAAGGTATAACTAAAGAAACAATCGAAAAACTTCCTAATGCTTTTGTGATGAAAACTAATAATGCTAGTAAAACCAATATTATTATAAAAGATAAAAAAGATGAAAGTACTGATTTAATTTTAAATAAAATTAATAAATATTTAAAAAGAAAGTTTTGGTATCGTAGTTTTGAAATGTTTTACGCTAATATCAAGCCGATGATAATAGTTGAAGAGTTACTCTTAACTAAAGAAGGGAACATTCCCAATGATTATAAATTACATGTATTTAATAATGGTAAAGTGATTATTCAAGTTGATTTTGATCGCATGACTAATCACAAAAGGGCTTTTTATGATGAAAATTGGCAGAAATTGGATTATATTTTAGGATTTAAAAAAAGTGAGGAAAAACTTCCTAAGCCAAAGAATTTAAACGAGATGATTGATATAGCCAAAAAATTAGCCGAAGATTTTCCTTATGTTCGAGTTGATTTATATAATGTTGATGGTAAAATATATTTTGGAGAATTAACCTTTACTCATGGTAGTGGTTTTGAGAGATTTAATCCTGATAAAATTGATTATGAGTGGGGTAGTTACTGGAATTAGTTAGGAGAGCAATATGCCAAAAGTAATATTTATATCAAGTCTTGGTGGTCATTTAACCCAATTATTACAATTAAATACAATATTTAATAATTATGACTATGTCTTAATTACCGAAAAGTCTGATATTACAAAAGATTTAGAAAAGAAGTATCATATTAAATATTTAAAACATACCTCAAGAGATAATTTATTTATCTTCTTTGGAATAGTAATAATTAATTGTTTTTTATCTTTATTTTACTTTATTAAATATAATCCTGATGTTATTGTTTCAACGGGAGCTAATACAGCAGCAGCAATGTGCTGTTTAGGAAAGATCTTCGGTAAGAAAGTTATCTTTATAGAAAGTTTTGCGAAGATGGAAACACCTTCAATAACTGGTAAAATGATTTATAAACTCCATGCTTATACAACTTTTGTAGTTCAATGGAAAGCTATGCTAAAATTTTATCCTAAAGCCGAATATTGGGGAGGGGTATACTAATGATATTAGTTAAATTAGGAACGCAAAAGCAAGAGTTTAAAAGATTATTAGATTATATTGAAAAAAGTAACATTAAAGATGAAATTATAGTTCAAGCTGGATGTACTAAATATAAATCAAATAAAATGGCAATATATGATTTTGTAGAATATGATAAAATGCAAAAATATACTAAAAAAGCGGATGTTATAATTACTCATGGTGGAACAGGTTCTATAGTTGAAAGCATCCAAATAGGTAAGAAAGTTATTGCTTGTGCTAGAAAACAAGAAAATGGCGAACATGCTGATAATCATCAAGAAGAGATCGTTTCAACTTTTGCTAAAGCCGGATACATATTAGAGCTAAATGAAAATAATAATTTAGATGACTTAATTAACCAAATGAAGACTTTTAAACCCAAGAAGTTTATAAGTAATACGGAAAAGTTTAAAGAAAAGCTAAAAAAAGAAATAGGAGACTGATTTTTATGGGACCTTTTACAGAAAAAGATTTATCTTTGAATTTGACTGCCGAAATGTTTGCTATTTATGAAATAATAATGGGAGAAAGTTATCAAACAAGTGAAATGGAAGGTAAAGAGCATATCTTAGGTTATATGACTTATTTATTAGAATGGGAAGGATTTAGTATTGATGAATATCCTTTTTCTTTTGATGAAAAGCATGGTGTTGTTTCCATTGATTTACTTCGTGATATTATAATGTTTAAAGCTTGGAATATTGTCCCTCAAGTAAAAGACTATTTATTAACTAAGAATGAAATGGCTTTAAAGTTAATAAAAACGATTGCAAATAGTATTAAAGGATACAAGTTTACTAATTACTCTTTAAAAGACTATTTTGGAGCTTTAGTAACATTACATATGGTTTCTATTGAATGGATGCTTTCTAATCAAGAAACTTTAAACTTTATTAGAAACAACACTTCTTATCAAGATGAAAAGGGAAATAATTTAGCTTTAAGATCAACCAGAGTATATACCTATTAACTCTTGTAAAATTAATTAAAACCCAGTGTAAAGTAGTTGATACTACTGGCTTTTTTTGTTATACTAGAAAAGCGAAAGCGAAAGGAAGAAGATAAATGACAAAATACGTATATGCCTTTGAAGAAGGCAAAAAAGAAATGAAAAATCTTTTAGGTGGTAAAGGTGCTAATTTAGCAGAAATGACTAATATTGGGTTACCTGTACCAAGAGGATTTACAATTACAACGGAAGCTTGTATTAAATATTATGATGATGAAAATACCATTTCTAAAGAAATTGAAGAAGAAATTAATAATAAATTAGTGGAATTAGAAACTAAAACTGGTAAGAAATTAGGCGATATGTCTAATCCATTATTAGTATCAGTTAGAAGTGGTGCGAGAGCTAGTATGCCTGGGATGATGGATACGGTTTTAAATCTAGGACTAAATGATGAAGTAGCTAAAGGTTTTGCAGAAGCTACTAATAATAAAAGATTTGCTTATGATTCATACCGAAGATTTATTCAAATGTTTGCCGATGTAGTTAAAGGTTATCCAAAAGCTTCATTTGAAAGATACTTTGATAAAATAAAAGAAGAAAAAGGCGTATCTAGTGACTTAGAATTAAGTGCCGAAGATATGGTTGAAGTAACTGAAAAGTTTAAAGAAAATTATAAAGAATTGGCTGGTGAGGAGTTTCCTCAAGATCCAAAAGTTCAGTTGATGGAAGCTATTAAAGCAGTCTTTAGTTCTTGGATGAATGATAGAGCAATTGTTTATCGTAAGTTAAATGATATTCCTAGTGATTGGGGAACAGCGGTTAATGTTCAAGAAATGGTTTATGGTAACAGAGGAAATGATTGTGGTACTGGTGTAGCGTTCACAAGGAATCCTTCTACTGGGGAAAAGAAACTATATGGCGAGTATTTAATTAATGCTCAAGGTGAAGATGTTGTTGCCGGAATTAGAACTCCTGAACCAATCTCTAAATTAGAAAGTGATATGCCAGAAGTTTATAATGAATTTGTAAGAATTGCTAATGTATTAGAAACTCATTATAAAGATATGCAAGATATGGAGTTTACGATTGAAAATGGCAAATTATTTATGTTACAAACCAGAAATGGTAAAAGAACGGCTCCAGCAGCCTTAAAAATTGCTGTTGATTTAGTTAGTGAAGGCATGTTAACTAAAGAAGAAGCTTTACTTAAAGTAGAGCCTAAACAATTAGATCAAATGTTACATCCCAATTTTGATAAAGAAGCTTTAAAGAATGCTAAGATTATTGCAACCGGTTTGGCCGCTTCACCAGGAGCAGCTACTGGTAAAATATACTTTACAGCCGAAGATGTTGTAAAAGCTCACGAATCTGGTGAAAAAGAAGTCTTATTAGTAAGACTAGAAACTAGTCCTGAAGATATTGAAGGTATGAACTCTGCCAGTGGAATATTAACCATTCGTGGTGGAATGACTTCTCATGCGGCTGTTGTGGCTAGAGGAATGGGTAGATGTTGTGTCTCTGGTTGTGGTGAATTAAAAATTAGTGAAGAAACTAAAACATTAACTACTAAAGATGGAAGTGTCTTTAAAGAAGGCGACTTCATGAGTTTAGATGGCTCTACCGGAAATGTTTATGGTGATAAAATTAAAACTGTTGAACCAGAAATAAGTGGCGATTTTGAAACCTTTATGGGTTGGGCTGATAGTATTAGAAGATTAAAAGTAAGAACTAATGCTGATACCCCAAAAGATGCTAAACAAGCTAGAAAATTTGGCGCTGAAGGGATTGGCTTATGCAGAACAGAGCATATGTTCTTTGAAGAAAGTAGAATATTTAACTTTAGAAAAATGATCTCTGCTGAAACAGTAGAACAAAGAGAACTAGCTTTAGAAGCTATTCTTCCTTACCAAAGAGGTGACTTTGAAGAACTATTTAGAGCCATGGCTCCATACTCTGTAACAATTCGTTACTTAGACCCGCCACTTCATGAATTCTTGCCTCATACTGATGAAGAAATCAAACCACTTGCGGAAAGTTTGGGCATGACTTTTGAAGCTTTAAAAGCGAGAATTGAATCATTAAAAGAATTTAACCCAATGATGGGCCATAGAGGATGTCGTTTAGCTGTTACTTATCCAGAAATAGCTAAGATGCAAACCAGAGCTGTTATTGAAGCAGCTATTAATGTTAATAAAGAAGGACTAAATGTTATTCCGGAAATTATGATTCCTTTAGTTGGTGAAGTAAAAGAACTTAAATATGTTAAAAACATTGTCTGTGAAACAGCTGATGAAATAATTAAAAATGCTGGGGTTACTTTAGAATATCAAGTTGGAACGATGATTGAAATTCCAAGAGCAGCATTAACAGCAGATGAAATAGCTAAAGAAGCAGAATTCTTCTCATTTGGTACTAACGATTTAACGCAAATGACTTATGGATTTTCAAGAGATGATGCTGGCAAGTTCTTAAATGATTATTATACAAAACAAATATTAGAATCAGATCCATTCGCTAAATTAGATCAAATAGGTGTTGGTAAACTAGTTAAAATGGCTGCTGAATTAGGCAAAAAAGCTAATCCAGACTTACATTTAGGTATTTGTGGTGAACATGGTGGAGAACCAAGTTCCGTAGAATTCTGTCATAATATAGGACTAGATTATGTATCTTGTTCGCCATACAGAGTTCCACTTGCTAGACTTGCTGCAGCTCAAGCGGTAATACATGAAAACGAGAAATAATATCTCGTTTTTTTCTTGCTTTTTAGATATAATAAAATTATAGGTGATAATATGTTAAATAAAGAATTAGTAAAATATATTAAAAATAACATATTCCCATTATATGATGTAGTAGATACTGGACATAATGTGGAGTTTCATATTAAAAAAGCAGTAAAAGAATGTTTAGATCTAGCTAATAAAATAAAAGATGTTGATAAAAACATCATATTATTTCTAAAAAAATGGTTTTAAGAAATGAAGACAATTATGAAAAGAATCGTAACTATTGGAAATATTTGAGTGCTAAATTTAAAAAAGAACAAAATCAATTGGGTAGTATCACTACCCAGTTCAAGTTAATGTCCCCAGATGGTAAATTACGTATGACTAACGTAATTAATTATAAACAAATAATTGATTTAACAGAAGGCTTACAATAAATTTGTGCATATTTATTTGCTGGTGGGACTAGACAAAAATATTTATATTTGCTGTTTTTCGTGTTATAATTAAAGAGAATAAAAGGGTGATAAAATGAAAATATTATGTATTGGTCATAGTTCTTATGATATAACTGTACCAATTGATACGTATCCAGTAGAGAATACCAAATATCGTTTAAAAAAAGAAGCTGAAGGCGGTGGTGGCCCTGCTTCTAATGCTGCCTATTTATTAGGTAAATGGGGCGAAGAAGTATATTATGCTGGTGTTATTGGGAATGATGTTTTTGGGCAAAGAATTAAAAAAGAATTAGAAAGTGTTAAAGTTGATACGCATTTAGTTGAAACTACTTATAAAAATGACACTCCAATATCTTTAATTTTAGTTAATAAACAAAATGGCAGTAGAACTTTATTTAATATTGCTGATTCTTATGTTCCTCTTACTAAACATGATGTTGATTTTGTTCCAGATATTGTTTTAGTTGATGGTCATGACTTTGTGGCTTCGAAAGAAATTTTGGATAAATATACTAAAGCCATATCTGTTATTGATGCCGGTAGAGTTACACCAGAATTACTGGATTTATGTAAAAGAGCTAAATATATTGTTTGCTCTAAGGGTTTTGCTGAAACAGTAACAGGCATAAAATTTGATTTTAATAATAAAAATACTCTAGTCCAAATTTACCAGTTATTAGCTGATAAATATGAAGGCAAGGAACTAGTAATTACTTTAGAAGAAAAAGGCTCCTTATATAGTGCTGGTGGTGTGATAAAATTAATGCCGGCTTTAAATTTAAAAGCTCAAGACACTACCGGTGCTGGTGATATATTTCATGGAGCTTTTGTTTATGGACTAGAAAAGGGCTTTGAAATAGAAAAAATTATTAAATATGCCACTATAGCAGCAGGTATTTCTGTAACTAAATTAGGGGCTAGGAAAAGCATTCCCGAGTTAAAAGAAGTAGAGACGGAATATTTAAAAAATAACTAACCAGGGCCTTAAAATTGACTTTTTAAGGCCTTTATGCTATAATGACCTCGCAATTAAATAAGGGGGTTTTTATTTATGGCAAGTTTTGTTTTAGATTATATTAATGAAAATGAATATAAGAAACTAGAAAGAGCATTAAAGAAATACAACATGTTAGCTTATAAAAAATTAAATTTCGATTTTTATCCATCTTTAAGAGATGGTAAATTTATTGGTGAATTAGTAAGTCAAAATCAAAAAGATGATTCTTTTACTTATGAATTAAAGTTACCAACTGATCATATGTTTAGTCAAGTTCATGGTAATGTTGTATTGCATTATACTGTCTATGCTAAAGATAATACGGTAATGTTAAATAATATTACTCCATCAGACATATTATTAGAAGGTCATAAATCAGAATTAACAACTTATAAAGGTATCATGATTTCTAAAGCTAATGCGGAAAAAGATATGTTTAAAATCGATTTATTAAATGCCTTACAAAATAAGTAGAAATACTTATTTTTTATTGCAACATTTTTTATCTTGTGTTATTATTACTTATGTCGATGGACCTCTAGCTCAGTTGGTTAGAGCATCCGGCTCATAACCGGGCGGTCGTAGGTTCGAGCCCTACGAGGTCCACCACTTATTTGCAGGTATGGCGGAACTGGTAGACGCACTAGCCTTAGGAGCTAGCGGAGAAATCCTTGGGGGTTCAAGTCCCTTTACCTGCACCAATATGAAATTAACTCTTATGAGTTGTTTTTTTATAAAAAAAGGAAGATATAAAATGTTTAAAACTAATACAGAAGACTTGTATAAGTTAGCTAATAGCTTTGTTTATGATAATAAACATAATATTTGTTATTATAATATTAGGAAACTAATTTTATTATATTTATCTTGTGTTGGTATTAATATGGAAGAGTTTTCTGCTAATTTTGAATCAATTGTTTGTGGATGCCACCCTGTAAATGGTGAAATACCTCATAGTGTGGTTGAAATGTTGGAAGCCATTATTTATAAATTAAATTTAAATTATATTTCTTTATCAAATATGGAATTACTTGATGAACCATCAAAAAGCCAAGCTAAAACTAATTATCAAAAAGAAGAAGCTTATATGGCATTGTTAAGTGGAGGTTTTTGGTCTTATATTTTTAATTTTTGGGAGAAATTAAAAAATACCGAAAGTACTGTTTTAGATAGATAAGTTAAATCTTATCTTTTTTTATTTGACATTAAAGATAAATCATTGTATTTTAAGGTTGCACTATCAAGAGGAGAGTTTATGAACAAATTAATTTTAAAATGCCAAAATCTTTATAAAAGCTTTGGCAAGAAAGAAATCATTAAAAATTTATCTTTAGAATTGTATGAAGGAGATATCTTAGGTTTTATTGGTCCTAATGGGAGTGGTAAAACTACTACTATTAAGATGATTTTAGGGTTACAGAAAATTGATAAAGGGAGTGTCTTAATTAATGATTACGATATTAAAAAAGACTTTGTTTTAGCAATTTCTAAAGTGGGAGCAATAGTAGAAAACCCTGATATGTATATGTATTTATCAGGTAAAAAGAACTTAGAGTTAATTGCTGATATGTATAAAGGCATCTCTAAAAAAAGAATTGCTGAGGTTGTAAAACTAGTTAAGCTAGAGAATCGCATTAATGATAAAGTAGCTAAATATAGTTTGGGGATGCGTCAAAGATTAGGTATTGCTCAAGCTTTGCTTCATGATCCTAATATTTTAATTTTAGATGAACCAACTAATGGTTTAGATCCCGAAGGTATAAAAGAATTAAGAGACATTTTAAAGAACTTAGCAGAAGAATATAATAAAGGGATTCTAATTTCTAGTCATAATCTAGCGGAACTAGAAAGCTTTTGTAATAAAGTTTGTATTATTAAAAATGGCAAAGTATTAGAAACAACTGAAGTTAAGAAGTTTAAGAAAGAAATGGTTAAAAACATTTATTTTATTGAACTAAATGATGCTTTAAAAGCTATTGAAACACTCAAACAAGGTGATAAAGTTAGTGATAATAAAATAAAAATCATTACTACTAAAGAAGAAATACCAAATATTATTAAGAAATTAATTAAAAAAGACATTTTAATATATCAAATATATGAGGCAGAGATTTCTTTAGAAGAAGCATTCTTAAGTAAAGTAGGGGGTAATGTCATTGATTAAGCTAGTTAAAAACGAATTAATAAAAGTCTTTGGTAAAAAGAGCATTTATATTGTTTTATTTATTTGTCTTGGTTTTGTAGTTTTAACAAATTTTATCTACAAAAGCTATAAAGAACCGACAATTACTTATAATGAAGAATATGATATTAATGCTTTAATAGAAGAACAAAAAACTATTGATTTAAAAAATAGTAAGAATATTGAATGGTATGTTTCTAATCAAACCGAAATTGACATATATAATTTAAAGAAAAGTTATGATCTTGATTCATGGCAAGCTTATTTAATTCCTGGTGAATTATATGAAACCATTTATCAAATTAATTATTTAAAATATGGTAAATATAAAAATAGTTATGAATTAAAGAAATTACAAAAGACTTATAATAAAATTATTGCTAAATTTGATAATGATGATTGGCGTAGTTTTGTAAATGATGAAATAACAGATCTAAATAAGACTTTAAAAACTGAAAAAAAAGATTTAGCTAAAGCTAAAGGGACAGCAGCTATAGAAGCAGCTAATAAAGCTATATTTTTAACGGAATTAGATATTGAAATAGCTAATTTAAGACTGGATAAAGATATTCCTTATGGTAATACTGATTATTTAAATGTCGCTTTATTAGAATATCAAAATAGTAAAACAACATGGTATGAAAACAAAGATAAAGAAAGAAATTATGATGAAGAATTAACTTTTCGC
>Ga0209800_10003352_pt1 | contig 12811 bp, 9 predicted proteins | sample Higcelweek8metaG_FD_187174 | JGI IMG/M metagenome (GOLD analysis project Ga0209800, IMG submission 187174) | Freshwater pond sediment microbial communities from the University of Edinburgh, under environmental carbon perturbations - High... | ecosystem: Environmental > Aquatic > Freshwater >... | reverse complement strand
TGCCAGAAATAGCTGTTCTCAGGGTACTTCCTACTAGGGTAGCATTAAGATTATAAAGTTCCATTTTAGCCGTGTCTAATTTGAAGGTGTATTCCGCCGGTGATTCTTTGAAGGATATATCAGTATTAACAGTGCCATCAATTGAATCTAATACTTTCTTTAAATTATTGGCTATTTTATCTAACTCTTGTAAATCATCACCCATTATTTGTGCTTGAAAAGTAGCCCCTGAAGGCGGACCTCCTGAAGGGTTACTAATTTTAATGGTAGCTCCCTGGATATCTTTGATATCATTTCTTAAACTGTCTGTAATTTCATACGATTTCTTAGTTCTTTCCTTGGTAGGGGAAAGCTTGACGGTGATAGAGGCAGTATTGGAGGTACTTTGAACAACGCCAATATCTCCCCCTGAACCAGGATTACCTACTAACGTAGAAAAATTTATTATTTCTGGGTAGGCATAAAGCTTATCTTCCACCTTTTGGATAATTTTATCTGACTCACTAAGCTTCAATCCAGATGGTGCCCGCATGCTAATATATATTTCTTCACCATCTGAAGCGGTAAAAAATTCTGTTTTAACAACTCCTGTAATTGGTAGAGAAATAGAGAAGATAAATAAAATAATGATACTTGCAATAAAAGTCAGGCGTGATTTTTTACTACACAGAACTTTTTTAAGATATTTTTCGTAAATAGGTAGGACTCTATCGAAATGAATAATTCCATGAATTAATTTTTGAGAAAAAGTTCCCGCCTCTCGATTGCCTTGTGCATAAAGCTTCGCTTTAATCAGCTCATCGCTAGCCCATTCTTTTTTAACCAGAATTTTATTTTCTTCTAATATGTTTTTGCCTTTGTTGAAATACCAAGTGAGCATCCAGATAGCGATAGCTAAGAAAAAGATGCCAAAAGCGTAACCATATGCGTTATGGAAAGTGATGCTAAAAATCCCCAGTGAAATTAATAAGAAGAGGATGACGGCAAAAAAGTTTTTAGTTAGACGAATTCTCTCAAGCACAGCTGCTAAGGGATGATTAATCATTAGTGCAATAAGCAATGAGGAGACTAGGGTTACTGAAACAGTGATTGGAATTGATTTTATATATTCTCCAATTATTCCTGAAGCCATAAGAAGTGGTAAAAATGCCCAAACTGTAGCCAAGGTAGTAGTAGTAAGCACCACCTTGAAATCACGAAGTACTAAGAGTACTGCTTCCTCAGGGGTAAATTTGCCACTTTTCATATATTGCTTGGTGGCACTAACTACCACAATGGCATCATCTACCAATAAACCTAAGGCCAAAAGGAGAGAAAAAATTGATAGAAAATTTAGTGAAGTACCAGTTGAAAGCATCACGCCAAAGGTAGCAAAAAATACCAAAGGAATAGCTAGGCCAGCTACAAAAGCTTCTTTGAGACCAACTACTAAAAATAAAATCCCAACTACTAAAACTAAAGTAATTAAAAAATCATGAGCCAGCTGTTCAAAATCTTGTCTGATTAAATCAGCTTGATTAATGGTGGTAGCATAATCCAAGCTGTCAGGTAAATTTTTTAACTGGTTTTCTATTGTTTCTTGTGCTTGAGAAACAATTTCTAAAATTGAACCCCCAGTTCTTTTGATAATTTGAATGCTGATAGAATTTTGGGGCGATTTTCCATTTTGAGAAAATCTGGAGAGGATAGTTTTTTCAATAATTTTCTCTTCTACCTTAGCGATATCTCGCAGATAAACAACCGCGCCATTATCTTTGTGAGAAATAGGAATATTTGATAAGGTTTCAGCATCAAAAAAGCGAGCATCAGTTCTTACTGGATAGTTGTATTGCTTACCTTCAAAATTTCCAGCTGGTATAGCTCTATTGGTTGCAACGACAGCTTGGTTGGCTTGATCAAGCGAAATATTAAAAAATGATAGTTTTTGAGGATCGTAAGCAATGTTAAATTCTTTTTCATCTCCACCAGAAATATTAACTTCACGAATACCAGGAATTTTTTCTAATTCATCTTGAATTTTTTCGGCATATTCTCGCAAGGCGAACCCATCAAAGGGACCAGTTAATTCAAATGTAACTACGGGTGTATCATCAAAAGATATTTCTATTACTTGTGGATCATCGGCATCTTGGGGGATTTCATTTCTGATATCTGAAAGTTTATCTCTTAGCTTGCGCACTGAAGTATCAATGTCTTCATTAGCATTGAATTCAACTGTGACAGAGGAAAAAGAGTTGGTAGATTGCGAGGTGATTTTATCTATTCCAGAAACGCCAGAGATGGTGGTTTCAATTTTTTTAGTGACTAGCTCTTCTACGTCGGCAGGGGAGGCGCCTGGATAAACATCCGTAATTACGGCAATTGGAATTTTAACTTCTGGATTCGATTCTCGGGGTAGTTCGATATAAGAGTATATTCCCCAACCGGATAGGATTAAAATCATCAGGATGACAACTCTAAAATTTACCACAAAAAAGTTTAACCAACTTTTTTTAAGTTCTGGATCGAATTCGAGTTTTTCCAAATAAGCTAAATCACTGGATTTTAATTCCGGGGATTCTTCGGGAGATTCTTTTTTAAATATAGGATTTTTCATTTTTTTAAACTAAGTGATTTATTGCTCTAATGTTACTGCGTCTCCTTCTTTGAGAAGTTTATTGCCATCAATAATGATTTGATCATCTTCTTGGAGGGTTGTTTTTATTTCAGCCATTTCTCCAAAAACCCTGCTAACTGTTATCGGGGCCTTTTGTGCTTTATTATCCTTAACTATAAAGATATAACTTTCATTTTGGCCAGTAGTAATAGAAGATAGCGGTAAAATGAGTCCATCTGTATTAGCGGGACGGTAATTAATATTAAATTCAACTGTAGCTACTGAACCAATTAAAAGATTTTTATTATCACTAGGGACAGCTTCAATCATAAACCTCTTAGTAGCTTCATCAGCTTGCGGAGATATTTTACTTATTTTGCCTGCAATGACATTATTATTCTCTTTGATAGTTACCATGTCGCCAATTTTAAAATAAGATAATTCTTCTTTATCTACGAAAAATTGAATCTTTAAATTACCTAATTGAGAAACGGTCGCAATGGTTTGCCCAAAGCTCACAGAATCGCCCAAGGAGACAAGCTTTTGAGTAACAGTGCCATTTAGAGGTGTCGTGATAAATTGACCGTCTAGCGCTCCTTTTAGAGCTGATTGAGCAGATAGAAGGTTTATGTCAGCGATTTCTTTGGCTTTTTTGTTGGCATAGGTATCATCTTTTCGGTAGGCATCTCTAGCTAGTTTATAATTCTGCTGGGCTATTTGAACAGCTAGTTCCATTGATTTGATTTGGCTATCTCTTAGGCCATTTTCTCCTGCTTTAGAAACTGTGCCAGCAGAATCAATAGTGGCTAAACGTTGATTTTTGTATACGTTTTTGCCTAGCTCAAAATTAATTTGAGTAATTACACCACTAGTATTGGCAGTAATATTGATTTGACTCTCACTAGCCAAAATAGCTGGATAACTAATAGTTTTTTCAAATATTTGGCTATCTTTGGCGGATTGGGTGGTAATAGCTACTGGATTTTTTTCTAATAATTCATCGGTGGCGGGTTTTTTTTGGGTAAAGCGAAAAGCTAAGGTAGTAATGATAGCTATTAATATAATAGAGGCGATTAGTTTAAATTTCATAGGGATTATAATTTAATGATTATTTTTTTGAATTAAAAATTTGATTTAACTTAGCTTCTTCTTTATCTAGAAAGTAAGATAATTTATTCATAAACTTAATGTGGCTTTCGATTTCTTTTTGGGTAAAAAATTGTTCTTTAGATAGATGAAATTTTTCTATCTTTTTCATAGCCTCCTTAACTTTGGATTTTCCTTGGAGAGTAATCTTTATAAATGTTTCGCGCTGGTCTTTGCTCTGACTATTTTTAGTTCTGGTGATAAGTTCATTTTTCTCCAGAACATTGAGCCTTTGGGTGATATTGGACTTAGATTTGCCAGTTAGGTAGATTAATTCTTTGGCGGTAGTGTTCTTTCTATTATTGATGTAGCCAAGGATTCGCATAGCCGATAGGGACATTCCCATAGGTTGAAAGATATACTTATTAGCCATAGACTCAATTTTTTCTCCGATAAAGATAAAATCTTCAGAGGGTATCTGGATGCATTTCATGGGTTTTTTATAATTTTTTATAATCTTATCATAACCAAATTAGTTTACTAGTAAACTAATTTTTTGTCAAGAGATTTTACTTAAAAGTGCTTATGCCTTACAATTGATAAAGAAGTTAGTTAAAATTTATGCAACAAAATTTAAGTCCCAAACAAGTATTTTTTATCAGATTTTCTATAATCACAATAATTATTTTGTGTGCATTTTTCTTTTTATTTAAAGATAGGATAATTAAGGAGAATGGTGGAAAGGAAAATAAAATTGTAATCGAAGATACTAATGATGAACTTTGGGAGATAGATGAAAAAATGGAAGCCCTGCTTCCAGTAGAGACTTTTATCCCACCGCCACCACCTAAAATGGAAAAAATGAAAAGTAATGGTTGCGTTGCGGATGGTTTATTAAATGGTGAAACTGATGGTACCGATGGTTTAATTAAGCTCGTTAATCGTTCCAAATGTTATTATCTGCATCGTTCGATTGAAACATGGTTGATGGCTCCTGATTTTGAGGAGATAAAGAAAAATATGGACAGGATAGAAAAGGATGAGGTCGTTTACGGAATGTTCATTGCGGAGGCGATTGATACCAAAGAAAAATATTATTATAATCTAGGAGGTAGAGAGTTCGATTTTGATAAAATGTGTCGACCTGGAAGCAAAAATGATTGGGGTGAGCACACTTGCAAGCCATCGTTAGCAAAGAAAGAATATCAGCGCTATGTGCTCGATATTACTAGGAAAGCAATGGATTTGGGCGTGCAGAGTTTTATGTTTGGACAAGTTTTTTATCAAGACTATATATCCGATCCATCCATTGGAGAGGTATTAGAAAAGATGCGAAAATATGCTAAGCTCAAGGGAATGGAGATAGTGATTGGGGCGCAAACAAATGATATTGAGGATGAAAATTATTTGCGACAGTTTGATTTTATTGAAGGGGGTATAGGCTTAAATATGGATGGAAGGATTGAGGATGGGCCCTGCTATTCACGTTGGTGGAAACAGGAAGGGGATTGGTGTTGGGCATTACTTTGGCATGATAAATTTAAGAGCAAGGCTAATAATGTGTTTACTCATCTGGATTGGAGTGGAAAAATGGGAGATGACATGAGTAATTTTGCACGCATGAGTCAAGAGGAAAGGGCACAGTCGTTAACTTATATGGATAATTATTTTAATAAGAGAAATGTGGGCTTCTTGATGCCAATGTCGGCAGTTTTGCCCAAGGAGAACGGGGGTTGCCATGGTAAATCTAAAAAGTTTTATTCAGCGGATAATAAATATTCTTGTGACGACGAGGATGTGATAAATAGTTTGTTGGGGAATTAATTAAAAATTTATTATTTAGCTAATGAGTTAACGGATTAACGAGTTGAGTATATTGGAAGAATAATTTTCAATTTAAAATTAAGTTATTAAAAATTATTATTGATTGTATCTCAATGGCTGATGACTTGAAATAGTTGTTAAAATACTAAAAAGCTACAAGCTAATAATCTATAAGCCAATAAGCTAATAATCTAAACTATGAAAATTATTGAAATTGAAAGTAAAGAAAGCAAAAAAATAAAAGACCTAAGGAAACTTCAGCTTAAAAAATATCGTGAAAAGGAAAATAAATTTGTAGTAGAGAATTTAAAAATAATTCAAGATGCCCTAGGGAGCGGATTTAATTTTGAAGAAATTTTTGTGACTAGAAATTTTCTTAATAAAAATGTAGATAAGCTCGAAGAAATATTGAAAGAAAATAAAACAGAACATCTTTCCATAATCTCAGAAAAGTTATTAAAAAATATTTCTTCACTTAAAAATCCTGAAGGTATCTGGGCAATTTATAAAAAACAAATTAGGGCAGTCAACTTTAGTGAGTCTAGCGTTTATTTGAATGGCATTAATGATCCCGGAAATCTGGGAACTATTTTTAGAAGTGCCTTGGCTTTTGGTTTAGAGAATATTATTTTAGATGAAAAATGTGCTGATGTTTATAATCCCAAGACTATTCAAGCCGCTAAAGACGCCATTTTTAAGCTAAATTTTTGCTTAGATAAGAACCTCGAGATAATTAATAAAATTAAAGAAAAAGAGGTAAAAATTTATGCGACACATGTTTGCGAGGGTCGGGATATCGAAACAATTTTTGCTTCCAAGGAAAACATTTGCATAATAATGGGTAGCGAGAGTCATGGTGTAGAAAAAGAATTATTGGAGATTGCAGATGGCTTTTTGAATATAAAAACTACATCCAAGATTGAATCTTTGAATGTAGCTATTAGTGCAGGAATAATTTTTTATGAATTTTTCAAATCTAGAACAAAATATAATAAAGCATAATAAACAGAATTAGATTTACCATGGAATATTTATGATAGAATGTGCGAGGATAGATATTGGTTAAGACTGCGTCTCTGGAGATTATAGTTAAGATTAAAACTACAATGGTCCAAATTATTTTATCTGACTGACTTTTGGCTATTCTAACGAATCTATTATTGGCATCAATTATCTCATAGCTGATTAACTCTTCATTTTTAGTAGCAACTTTTATATCTTGAGTACCGTTTGATTGAGCGCCTAAGATAAAGGTGCTTTTTTTGTTGGAGATATTTTCTTCAAAGTCTTGTTTGGTAGTGAAAATTTTAGTTTGTGGAGTGGCGAACACCTGAACTGTAATGTGTGATTTTTTGCCTTCGATTATGCCACTGGCAGTGGCAATGCCAATTTCAGTAAAATTAGAGTTTAAAATATTTTTTTTATGAGTAGGACTATTCATCCAAGCCTCATGTTCCTCCTCAGCACTATCATAATTGATAGCTAAATTTTCTCCAGCATATTTATATGAATAGTTGTTTTCGCTAAACCAAAACCAAGGAGTAGTGCCACTTGGTGAAGTATGTGCAAAGTAATGATTAGTGGTCATATCGAGTGCTTTATCTTGGGCAATCTTGGAAAGTTCTGGATTTATAAGGAGAGGCTTCAAATTGCTGTCTACACGACTCTCATTGACTAATGATACAACATTTTCGAGGCTTATTTCCTTGGCCTGAGCTTTAACGGGGAAATAAACTGAAACCAAAACGCTAACACTGATAATAATGCCTAATTTGATGATATTTAGTTTTATAAGCGTTTTTTTCATAAAAAGCAAATAAAAAAGCCGTTTCACCCATTTATCTCAGCCCTTTTGGGGGCAAAAATCGTGAAACGACGTCATTTTGAACCTTTTCTAAATTCCTAACACAATTTAATTATAGCATAGAATCAGGTAAAAAGCAAGGATGTCGAGTTTATAAAGTTTTTAAAGTTCATAAGGTTTGTAAGGTAATGGGCTAGTCATTAGTCAACAGTCATTAGTCATTAGGTCAAAATTTTGAGGTGTATTAAATGTTCATGCTCTTTTAAAATCCAAAAATATATGCTAGAATGAGTAAGTTAAAGGGCAGTGGCGGTAATTGATGATTATTGACCAACTGACAGAAGTACTAAAATAACAATAAAATTTTTAAAGAATCTGCGTATTCCATATTTTGTAGTGCGTATTTTCTTTTGATTTCTATGGCGACAGCAGATAATAAAAACAAGAGTTCTTATGGAGCAAAATCAATTCAAGTTTTAGAGGGATTGGAACCGGTAAGAAAAAGACCAGGAATGTATATTGGTGGGACTTCTTTAGAGGGGCTACATCATTTAATTTGGGAAGTAGTCAATAACTCTATTGATGAAGCAATGGGGGGTCATTGTAATTATGTTAAGGTTGAGTTATGGCCAGATAATATTATAAAAATTAGTGATAATGGAAGAGGTATTCCAGTGGAGATGCATGCGCAAACTAAAAAATCAACTCTGGAAACAGTTATGACAATTTTGCATGCCGGAGGAAAATTTGAAGGAGATGGTTACAAGGTTTCCGGAGGTTTGCACGGAGTAGGTGTTTCAGTGGTAAATGCTCTTTCTGTTTGGACTAAGGCTGAAATTAATCGAGATGGATTTGTTTGGACTCAAGAATATAATCGTGGCAAGCCAACTGGGGTTGTTAAGAAAGGTGAAAAATCAAAGAAAACCGGAACAACTATAACTTTTCAAGCTGATCCCCAAATTTTTCCTAAGATTGAATATAGCTGGAAAAAAATCTCTGGTTATTTGAGACAGCAGGCTTATCTTACCAAAGGCGTAAAAATAAATCTTGAAGACAGAAGAAAGGTAGCGGATGAAAAGAAAGATGAATATAAAATAAGAAAGAGTGGATTTTATTTTGATGGAGGAATAGTTTCTTTTGTTAACTATTTAAATAGAGGCAAGGAAACAAAAAATTCTGTACCTTTTTATATAGACAAAGAATCTGAAGGTGTACAGGTGGAAGTTTCATTGCAATATACAGCTGGTTTTAAGGAACATATGTATTCTTTTGCTAATAATATTCATACTGTAGAGGGTGGAATGCATGTAGTTGGTTTTAGAACTGCGTTAACTCGAGCTTTAAATAATTATGCTAAGAAAAATAATATCTTAAAGGCCAAGGATGCAAGCTTAACTGCAGAGGATGCACAGGAAGGCTTAACTGCGGTAATAAGTATTAAGTTGAGGGAGCCACAGTTTGAAGGTCAAACTAAGGCTAAGCTTGGCAATGGTAATGTTAAAGGAATCGTTTACGCTGTAATGGTTGAGGCCTTGCAAGATTATTTTGATAATAATCCTAAAGACGCTAAAGAGATAATCGGGAAATGTCTTTTGACTGCTCGAGCTCGTTTGGCTGCTCGAGCTGCTAAGGACGCAGTAGTGAGAAAAGGATTACTTGAGGGAATGACTTTGCCTGGTAAGCTGGCTGACTGCAGTAGTCGTAAAATGGAAGAAACAGAACTATATATAGTGGAGGGAGATTCTGCTGGTGGTTCTGCCAAACAAGGCCGAGATAGGGAATTTCAAGCTATTCTGCCACTTAGAGGAAAGTTGGTTAATGTAGAAAAAACTACTTTGGATAAGATAGTAAAATCAGATTCTCTTAAGCCGATTATTATCGCTTTAGGAGTGGGAATTGGTGATAAGCTGGATATCGCAAAATTACGTTACGGAAAAATTATAATAATGGCCGATGCCGATGTGGATGGAAGTCATATTCGAGTTTTACTTTTAACTTTGTTTTATCGTTATTTCGAAGAATTATTCACTCGAGGACATATTTATGTAGCTCAACCGCCACTTTATCAAATCAAAAAAGGCAAGCAAGTTTATTATGCTTACAACGACAAAGAAAAAGAAGAGATAATGAAAAAAATGGGCTTAACTAAAGAAGAAATAGCATCTATGGAAGCAAAAGAAGAGGTTGAAGGAGAAGAGGCTGAAGAGGTGGTAGATGAAATGGAAAAGAAAACTGGAATTAATATTCAGAGATATAAAGGTCTCGGAGAAATGAATCCCGAACAACTTTGGGAGACTACTATGGATCCTGAGAATCGTAAGATGCTTCAAGTTACTATTGAAGATGCTGAAGAGGCTGATAGAACCTTTGATTTACTTATGGGTAGCCAAGTAGAGCCACGTCGACACTTTATCCAAACTCACGCAAAGAGTGTAAAGAATTTGGACATATAGTAGGTGAGTTTAAAATTAAGAATTTAAAATCTAAAATACCTGCCTGCTCGCCTCGCTAAAGCTTGTCGAAGCGGTCTGGTAGGCGGGAATTTTTTTATAAAATAAATAAATTAAAAAGCGATCCACTCTTTGTTAAAGAGCGAATCGCTTAGGGACAGGTAAGTCATTTTTAAATCAGGATTTTGCCGTGGTAGTAGTGTTGGCCGATTAATCGGCCGTTTTCGCAGATGCACTCGGTGCCATGAAAACTGTGAAAGTGATTTTCTTCCAAATCCAAAGGAACAATATTTATATAGGACAAGTTGGGATAATCTTTGTGGATGAAGGATTCTGGCCCGCGTCCGCCAACAAAACATCCGGTCTCAATGTTAGCCAGTAGGGCTAGTTTCAGAAAGGGGATTACGTGTTCGGGATATACACCGTCATAGTTCATAAACCAAACAGGGATATTATCGAACCAAATCTTGATATTTCCAGCAGATTTTTTGCTGAGAGGATGGGTACCATAAGCGTCTAAAACATAGAATTTTCCTGAGCGATAGGGGATGAGTTTATAGCCGGGCAAAAGCGAATTGGTTTGCTTTTGGATATTTTCGTTGGCCCAGCCGTTTCGCATCGCTTCCCAAAAAATTTTCTGAATTTCGTCTAGAGTCAGGTCCTTGAGTTCCATAAGATCCTCCTTAGTCGGATGTTTAAATAACTGTGCTCCACGAAATTGTAGAACAGTTGATTTTATATTTATTAATATAAAAAGTCAATGGTTTTTAAATTATTTTTTGTTACAAAAAATAAAAATAACCTCATGATGCGAGGTTATTTTAAATGGTTTAAATGATGTTTTTAAATTATTTTACTATTGTATAACTGGATACTTTTGTCTTTTTACCAGACGATGGAATGACTACATACCATTTATATTTGCCTGCTGGTTTTGTGACTAAATATTTTATATTGAATTTTCCATCACCATCAGTTTTGATATTTACCGGAGGATAGAATGTTCCATCTGGTTTGGAAAAATAAACCATAAGTTTAGAGTTTTTCTTGAAACCTTTTCCTGATTGGATTAATGTGTCTCCTTTTTTTACAGAATTTCGAGAATTTTTTAAACGTTTTTCTTTTTTCTCGTCTTCTTTCTTATGAGATTTCTTTACGTTACTTATTAGCACGGTATTAGTAACATTTTGAATAGGATTTTCACTTTCATTATTTGTATAACCGTACCCATAGCCATAAGTAGTTTTAATTAATCCTTCTCCTATGGAGGTTGAAACTAAAGCTAAAAATATAGTAGCAGTTATAAAATAAAAACCTAATTTTCGAGAATTCAATACATTTTTCATAAATCCGTGACCCGTAAGAGTCCTTTAGTGATTATTTAATTAACCGCTAAGTATATCAAAAAAGACGCTTTTGTCAAGCGTCGGTTTAGTTTGGATAATAAGAGTAATCTTGTTATTGTCCAATCATAGGGAGGCGATAAATTGTTATTATGTCTCCAGAAAAAGAGTTAAAAGATATAGATTCAGACAAGAAATAATCATTAGCGTAAGTGACTATTTTTTGGTTAGCTCGTGATTGAGCCATAGTATCAAGAATTATGTAAACATCCCCGTTCTCTCGAAGGGAATTAATTCGACCTATAGAAGAGATTTCTGGTGCACCAGAGTAATATTCTTTTTTATTTTCTATTATAGATTCATTGGTTTTTTTGCCTGTATAAGAAATAGCTAGGGAATAAGATGGATGGTTGAGATATATTTTGTCCATATATGGATAGGGAGAGATTAGCGAGTCTTCTGGTTTGAGCGACTTTTCTAAGAACTGATAAGCTAAACGAAAGTCTGGTTGAGGAGTATAATCCTCTAAAACAAAATGTTTTTGGGGGATTATTTGAAATGATTTGACTGAAAAAATATCGACAATTAGAAGTAATAAGATAAGCATAGGGAGTATAGGTATTTGAATTCTATTTTCTTTTGAAAGATGATGTAGGAAGCTTACTGTATATAGAAAGATGATAGGCAGAAGGATAAATAAATATCTTTTTTGGTTAACATAAAATAAAAAAGAAAAGAAGGAAACATTGATTAAGAAAAAGCTCAAAAGAAAAAAATGAACACTTCTCCAATGTTTGTTGCGATAAATTGACCAATAAAATCCTAAAATAGCCAGGGGAAAAATTGCCCCCAGGTTAAGCCAAAAATATCCTATTGAATAATATAGAGTGTAGTTATTAAATGAAAGAGAAAAACTATGTTGGAAATAAAAATAACCCAATAAGCCTAAAACAAGTTGAATAAAAATAAGACCAGCAGAAATTTTATAATTTTTTTGAGCTAAAAAATAAATAAGTAAAGATGGTAAAAGAAAAACAGCAGAAACTTTTGTGGCTATTGCCAGACTAACAATGACAATGAGAAAAAGCAGAAATTTTTTATTTTGAGTCTGGTGATACTTAATAAGAAAAAATAGTGTAAGTAAAAATAAAAATTCCAATAATATGTAGGCTCTTATTTGGCGACTCCAGGCGATTTGCCAATAAGAAAAAGAAATAAAAAGAGCAAAAATTAAGCCGACATTTTTATGAAAAATTTCCTTCCCGATTTTATAGGCTAAAGGAATACATAATATCCCGAATATTACAGAAACTAAGCGGTAGGCCTCAATAGATGCACCTCCCGCGTATTTTATAATGGCCAGTAAATAGGGGAGAAGCAGATCTCTGGTTACGTATTGTCCTGAATCAAGAAGCGGTAGGAAATTTTTATTGACAGCATCTGCTTGAGTAATTGTGAATCCTTCGTCTATCCATAAGCTATCGGCACCCAAATAATATAACCTTAAAAAAGCCCCCCAAATAATAATAAGAGACAGTAATAAAATTTCTTTATTTAGTGTTTGTTTTATTTTATCGAGTAGCGCCATATATAAATAGTTTACCACAATAAAGACCTCTCATAAAATAAATAGATAAACTTAATTTTACTCTTACAATTAAAAAATAGAACTACATAAAAATGTAGTTCTATTTTTTATTTGAGCGGG
>Ga0209800_10003350_pt1 | contig 12813 bp, 11 predicted proteins | sample Higcelweek8metaG_FD_187174 | JGI IMG/M metagenome (GOLD analysis project Ga0209800, IMG submission 187174) | Freshwater pond sediment microbial communities from the University of Edinburgh, under environmental carbon perturbations - High... | ecosystem: Environmental > Aquatic > Freshwater >... | reverse complement strand
TATAACTCAAAAATAATAACAAAAAAAACATTGAAGCCCTCCCCTCGACACTAACTGTATACGGGTTCAGGAAAACACCAGAGGAAGTATTTTACAAACAGTTAAACATTATATGTTAAGTTTTATTTAATAATTAACGTATTAACTTCTATGTATGAACTCTCTAATGAAGCACCATTTATTGGTAGAGACACTAAACGTGAGACTCCTGTTATTTTTACTTTAATCCATTCTGAGTTATCTGTATTATATTTATCTATTAACAAATTGCGAATGTTTTCATTTTCAATTTTCAATGAAAAAGCTCCGCTATTCCCTTCCATGTTTGGAATGTTTCGTAAATTAATGTATGAATTACCTCTCATCATTTCGGATGATATGTCTCCACGATATATGTATCCTTCCATAGACGTTTCTTTTTTGGCCTGTTGGGTTTTATTAATTGTCATATCTTCTTTTAATTTTTTTGAATTCAAAGAAAAAATATAAGCAGACATGACAATTAATAAAACTACAACAATTAATAACAAAATCTTATTGATCTTTGGTTCTTTTTTCATATTTAAATTATACCACAAGTTGTTCTTTTTTTATCTCTCGAGTCTTTTCCTTAGTTCATCTATGACCGCTTTCTGCCAGTACTTCATTGAAAACCAACCAATAAGTGGTTTTGCAATCACGCGGAGCCAGCGTTTATGAATAGCCACTTGATAAGTGTAATTTATCATAGTTCCTTCTGAACTTTCAGAGAGCAATAATTCTTCATGACCAGAAGTTCCAAATTTAGGGTTTTCATTGAGAGATATATAGCCTCTTCCTGGAAGGATCTCCATTTTCATTTTAACCTCAAACTTTTGACCGAATGATTTGACCATCGCATTCATTTCAAAATTATTTCCTTCGCGTCTCATGATTTCGATAGACTCCGCAACTTTTGGAAAATATTCCGGCCATTTTTCAAAATCAGTCATTATGTTAAACACATCTACAATTGGAGCTTTAATAAGCCAAGAACCTTTTAAAGTTATGCTTTTCATAAATAAATTATAACACGGAAACTCGTAATATATAAGATTAACAACTCCAAATTTTGGATGAAGCTCGAAACAATATCGCGAAATGATATTTTAGGTAATATTACTTTTCTTTACTTTATTAAAATACCAGATAAACCAAATTCCTCCAATCAAAGTAATTAATGAAAGAATAATAAACAATGGTTCCCTAACTGATTTAATACCACTTCCAATATAGGATAGAGATAAACTTCCACTAATATGCCCTATAGCCATTAGCGGTAAAAAAACTTTTGGACTCATTGCTGAAAAACCAGCAAGATATGAAAGCTCATCATCTGGGAATAATGGTAAAAAATATGCAAGGAATAATAGTAACTTTCCTTTTTCAAAATAAAAGTCATATCTGTTGATAGTTTTTTCTTTAACAACATGTTTGATTATTTTTCTTCCTAAGTATCTTCCTAAATAAAATGCTATTGCTGTACCAATAACTCTACCTATCCAATTGTAAATAAATCCTTGCCATACTCCAAAAATAAAGCCCCCAGCAATTGAAACTGCATAGTGACTAAAGGGAGTTATAACTACTTGAAGTATTTGAAGAATAATAAAAGCTAAGGGTGCAAATGTTCCAAATTGACCAACAAAAGTTCTTATTGTTTCTTGACTTCCAAAAAACTGGGAAGGAAAAATGTACCCAATTATTAATATGGCAATCGGAATAAAAGTTAGTAAATACCAACCGATCTTAATTTTTTTCATCTTTACTATTATATCAAAAAAGTAATTAAAATCATTTGTTTCAAATGTGGAGCGATGTGGGAATCTTTTTGAGTAAAGTGAAATAAAAAAGGTCTTACAATAAAGCAAGACCTTCTTCTTTTAAGAATGCAGTTTTCACAAAAGAAAAGGATATTTGTATTCTTCTGGTGGATTTGTAGCATCATAAAAGAAACCAGCATTCCAGAACATTATTTTTTCAAAAGTTGTTCTTTTTGGATCAGCTCTCCATTTTGCATAAACCCATTTGTAATAATTATCATAACCAACAGGTCCTCCACCGTTTTGTGTAAAAGTAATTAGGTCTGTAGCTATAATAATCCCATAAAGAGTTTGGTTCGTTTGAGACGTTCTTCTAATTTCATTACCAGCAATGCGGAGCACGATAGAAATTGAAATCAGAATAGCCAAAGTAATGATACTTTTTATCGTTTTCATAATTAATTATTTAATTGATTTCTTTTTCTTAATCTCTATATAAAAGAAACTAGGAAAAAGAAACCAGTAAATAATTTATATAATCATTTCTAAAAAACATTATTATGCGAATAATAACATATAAATATTAATTTGTCTAACTGGCTCGCTTGGAGGGAAGCATTTCGAACTTTTGATTGGGCTGAGATATATAGTAATTCAAGCTTTCATATAGAAAGTATGAACAAACTACTCTTATTAGCAAAATAAATTTATAAATTAAGATGTTGGAGTAAGCTTGTTAGACCATGAACTTCTATCTTCTTCGTCTGGTACTGCAATCACTAATATTTTACTAGGGCGAGAAATTGCTACATATACATTTCTTAACTCCTCATCTTGAGAAACACTACTAGTTTCAAGAAGAGTTTTATAATTTTTTGAAACTTTCTTTTTTAAAAATAACAAAACAGCCTCGAACGTTTCTCCTTTAACTTTGTGTATAGTACTTAATCTATATTCCCTATGAATATTATCTGTGTATTCTTGTGGAAATACACTAGAAAATTCAAGATCGTTTGCTTCTACGTTATATATAAAAGTAATTGGAATTTCAATTGATTTTAGCTTCTCACTAGATAATTTAAGCCAGGCTCCCAGCTTAATATTTGTAAGAGGAAGGACATCGAGTATGGCTTTAATTTCTTTTCTAAAATCAACAAAACCTCTTTCATCATGAAAATCATCTAAGTCATTTTCTGAACAATAATGTATTTTTTTAATAAATTTAATATAGCCTTTTTCCACATATTTAATTCCTCGGTTATAGTCTTTATTGTCTATAAGAAACTTGCCTATAGCAAAATCTCGTGCGTATGGACAACTATTTAACCAAGGCTTAATATCTGTTGTAAATGAACCAGGTATAAAAAATCCTTTTGATCTCGCTAGCACTACTGTGGTTTTTGGTGTAACTTCTATACCGTTGTCTTTACATTTTTCTATAAAACTTTTTACAATCTCTTTTGTTTGCCCCTCTTGGTATGTGATTATTTCTGGAGTAAACTCAAATTCCTTTATTGCTGGATTTGTTGCTAGTATTTTATTTTCTCCTAGAGAAGATAAATTATATATAGCATTACAAATTTTTTCCGAACTTCTCCAACTCTCATCAAGTATAATAGAGTTATCTTTCCATAACACTTGCTTTTCAGTAAAAAGTTCTGGTTTTGCATTATTCCATTCAAAAATCGCTTGATCAGGATCTCCTACTAGCATAACGTTCTGGTTATCATTTTCTGCAATCAATAACTCTATTATTTTCATTTGTATGTCAGTTGTATCTTGTGCTTCATCAACTATTAACCAAGGAAATTTAATAGCAAGACTTTTTCTTACTGCTGGGTACTTTTCAAGAATAATCATTGCAAAATAGTTTGCATCTGATTGTGTAGCATAACCTTTTTTAACTAAAGCATCTTTCATTTGCTTCAGTTTAAGATAGTTTTTATTTTCATCACCTCCTTGGTTAAACTTAGGTGGAAATGCTCCATGAAAATATTTCCTTTCTTTACCATAGAGGTCGCCATTTATGTCGTAACTTACTTTATCAAAATAATATAGTGCATCTTGTTCATTCATTCCTAACCCCCAAACTCCATAAGGTTCCCCAACCATAACAGGCCTTTGTTCACATTTTAGTATTAAATGTCCAAACGGTAGAAAAATAAATTTATTTATAAAACTATCTATCGTTCCAAGAAAATGAGGATAGGATATTTTTGTATTAAAATCTTCTGCACATTTCTTTTCGATTTCCTGCCACGCCGTATTTGTAAAAGAGATAGTAGCAACTCCTTGATATAACAAGGTCCATTCTGAAATTAACCTTGATAATTTTGCTGATACACAATATGTTTTTCCACTGCCAGGACAAGCTCTAACGACAAATTTACCCGTTCTGTCTAGAATAACTTTTTGCTTAGTAGATAATTTCTCATACATAAATTATTCATTTTTTACAGCATACTTTATAGCATCCTGAATATAAGTAGGAATAATAAAATTTATTAGAGCATCTGGGTCTTCTTCAAGTCTAATTGATAGTCTATGAGCTAATTCTGATTTACCTTGCTGGTTTGCTACTTTATCAGCAAAATTTTTTGCGTATGTTGGAATATCAGCATCAACTGTGATTATGGTTTTTGGATGAAATTCCTTATATATTTCCAAAAGTATTTTTCTATTAAAATCACTTGCTAAAAATAATTCATACTCAAAAGTAACAGCACCGACAAAAACTTTCAGTAAATTATTTTCCATTGCTTTTATTTTTAAAGCTCTTGGTGATCCGTCATCATCATCTTTTGATCTATCATCATCAGTTATAATTGAGCATCTATTTTTAAGACTTTTTTCAGTAGATGTAGAGTTATAGAGTTTCGCAAAATGTTCGAAAGCAATTCCGTTTATATTTACAATTTCAGAACCTGCTTTTTCTACATCATAATCTGTTCCCATTTTTTTACTAAAAATTGGAAGGAGTAGGGCTTCTGAGATGCCCTCAACAAAAATAACACTGTTAGCAAAAAATAGCTGTGATTTTGTAACATCTAAAAATTTATGTAGAAACTTCTTATTAGCTTCATCTAATTCTGAATTTCGTAATGAAAGTGCTGATATTTCACCAGCCTGATGTTGTAAGACGTTAATTGAATTTAAATCTGCTTTTGCTGTTATCGTTGGAGAATGAGATGAAACGAAAATCTGAAAATCTTGATCAGTGGCTAGTTCGTTTAAATAATTAAAGAATAAATCTTGGAGTTGAGGGTGAAGATGAGCTTCTGGTTCTTCAATGAGAAGTGAGAAATAAGCTTCTGGCTCGATTTCTTTTTTTTGTTTTATATCCCCCAAAACTGTTGCTATATAAATAAGATTGTTGTAACCAAGACCATTTTGCCAAATACTTAAATATTTTTGTTTGTTAGATGGATCAAGGTTAAGTACTTCTTCAGAAAAAAATGGTAGTTGTACATGTAAATTATTTAAAATATCACTGAATTCCAATCCACTAAAAGTGACCTCGATTTCTTGTTTTTTATCAAGAAAAGTAGTCCTACTAAGATGTTCGTTTACTTTTTCTTTACCCTTATCAATAAAATCTTTCCATTTGTCATTCTTAAGTACAGTTCTAACTTCTGTAGCTAGTGCTTGTTTTTCCGCATCTGTATGAGATTGTGTATCGCCATACAAACGAGCAAGTTTACTATCCCTGAAAGGTTTTAGAAATTGTTCTGCATCTCTTAACGCATCCAGGTGTACATAATTTATTAGTTGTAAAATTTCACTGGAAATTTGTTGTCCTTCATTTGCTCCACCCCAAACTTTATATTTCAGTTTATTTTTATCATCAAGATAATATTTTAAATGAAGTTGTAGTTCTGATTTACCTGCTTCATCTATTGATAATAACTCTCGATAAATAACTGGTTCTAAATCATTTTCTATTTCAAAATGTAAATCAAATATAGTCTCCCTTTTTATATCTTTAGGATCAGACCTATTTATATAAAAATCGCACTCTTTTGAGAAATAAATATCTCTTCTAATGCTTCCGTATCCAAGACATAGACGCATGGCATCTATAATCGCTGTTTTACCAGCATTATTTTCACCAATAAGAATATTAAGTCCTTTGTTGAAATTCAAAAAAAGTTCTTTAATCGATCTAAACCCTTTAATTTTAAATTCTTTAATATACATAGACTTGATTAGGTCAACTAAGACAAGATGAACTTATCTTAGCATTTTTAAAAAATATTGAATACAAAAACCTTATATAAAACTCATCTTACTGGATGTGGTTGAAATACCCAGTAGTGGATTGGATACCATTGGACTGTTATACCAAGATATAATAGTTCTTCTTGTAATTTTTTAATGTTTTCAATGACAAACTTACTTGGCTCTTTGTTCATCGAAGAAAAAATGATTTTATCTGGTCTTATAAGTTTTGCGCACTCTTTTATTTTTGTAAAATCATTTTGACTAAAAAGTTTAACATCTTGTTTAATTTCTCCAATTGTAAATTTACCATCAATAATACAAACAAGATCAATTTCACTATTAGCTATTTCTCTTTTTCCTTCTTCTCCTTTCTTAAACAGTTCAATACTTGGAACAAACATAAATGACGACCTGGCGTCTTGCTTAATTTGTCCCAGAGTCAACAAGAGAGGGACAGTTCCATGAAGAGAAATTGTTCCTCTAACTAGATTATTTAAACGATAAGACCATGGCTGTTCTGCAGGTAAAGCAAATTCATATCCACAACCCCGGCATAGAATTTTTTGTTTAATGTCGTCAACTTGATACCATATCCTATAACCACATCTTGAACATTTGGGCTTAAGTCCTAGAAGAAATATTCCACTTTCAATAAGATCAGAAACTCTTTCTTTAAGACCTTTTTTATCAAAAGGAATAATATCTCCAGATGGAGTTGTATTATATTCGTCAGTTTCTTTCTGAGCCATATCAATTAGGTCTGGGAAACCTAAATCAATTTCTTCTTTACTGTAATTCTTTGCTATATTTACAACATTTTTTGCTAGCCATTCTTGCGCCTCTTCTTGTTTTAAATCCATACCTGACACAATTTTCTTTCGTAGTGTATTAAGAAGGTCATTTTTACTTTTTTCATCTTTACCTTGATTATGATTAGCCATCTTTTCAAAAACATTTCTCCAGTATCTTTCTTCAAAAAAACCATGAGCACTTGATAACCCAGAAAATAAACCAATTACACCTGCAAGATACATACCTTTATCTGAACGATTAACATAGTAAAATGGTCTTGAGTCGTAACGAGCACCTTGCTCTTTGTTAATACATTCAAAACTTTCACCACAAATCAAAGATGAGAATATGTTTCGATCATCAGGTAACTTAATTACTAATGTATTGTCTTCAGGATGTATTGAAGTGCGACGGCTCATCATAACACTAAAACTACCATGTTCGTTTATTCTTGCAGGTTGATTAAAAATTTGTAAATCACGAACCAAGCTATTTCTTTTGGGTAATTGCCACCAATAATCCACACCAGAAATGTTCTTAAATCTTTCTGGTCTAAATTGAATATAAAGATCAACAAACCAACGTTCTCCACCCATAAGACTATGTTCAACTTCTGGTTCACTAAAAGTTAAATGTTCAGTTTGTGAATGTGCTCTATGAAAATCTAAATTCTTTCTTATATAGAAAAAAGGACTATGACGATAGTTAGGAAAATCATGCTTGTTTAAAAGTAAATGAGTAACAGGATGCCAAACTTTTCCATGAAATGAACTAGCTATATCGTTTAGTTCCTTTTCTGCAATAGAAAAAGAAACAAAAGTTAATCCATGATTATTGTTATTGCCAGTACTTCCTGTAAATTTATTTAGAAATTTTTCTAAACCAGTTCTTATCACAGTATCATTTGCAAGTTCTATAGGTAGCCACATTTGTGTATATTTTGTTCGTAACCATGCACCCATATTAAACGTACGGTTCCAAAAATATGTTTTTTCGTTTAAGGTGTCTCCAATAATAACCATGAATTTTTCATGATTATAACTATCTTTTGTTTCTTTGTATGTATTAGGGAGTGCACAAATCTGAGCAGGAAAAACTATATTTCTATGAAAATTACTCATATCCAGAAGGGCTTCATTTAAAGAAGCTAGGTCTGTAATCTTATATTTTTGCAATTCACAAGTTTCTAATGCCTTATTCATTTGATACGACATAATTTGTTGCCCTGGTTCAATTAACCCAAAATTATAATTTAGAAACGATTTAATAACATCTGGAGTTGTGTCATCTATCTCAAAGAAAACTAGTTTACTTTTATCATCAAATAAATTACCCGCAACCAATGACACATTCCTACCTGTTGGTAATATTGAAATTGGGTAGTCATCTAAATATATATGTTTATATTCTGGTTTCTGATCTGCTTCTTGAATTCTAAGAGGTGTAAGAAAAATATGAATTTTCTTTTTAAGTTCCTCACTTAAAACAACGGTTGAGTAAATAATGTCAGGGTCATAATCTTTTAAAAATTCCCACCAATCGTCTGATATTTCTTTTCCATCAGTAAAAATAATGGGGTTAAATCTTCCTCCCCAACGATCTCTATTATATTCCATTATCATTTCAAGCCATCCGTTATCTTGATTTTGATCAACAAGAAAAGCTATTTGAAATGGACGGTGATTTACATAAATTGAATATGGTTCAGTTTCCATTTATTATGTTATTTTAACACAATTCTTATATAAAATCTTTTACTTTTTAGCTTATTTTATATATAATCTAAAAACAACTGAATAAAGTAAGTAGCCTAAACCTTTAGGAATAAAGGCATGGTGAATAAAGTCGGATTAGGAATAAAGAACCCATCATCATGGGGTCGCCTAATCCGCCGTATAGGGAAACCTATATGAGTAGCTACGGCTACTACCTATGTGGTGGGCTTTTTGCGTCTTACCCTAGGTATTATCCCTAATACGCAATCAAAATGTCATGTCATCAAAAAAACTAGTTTGTACTCAGTGTGGATATATTGGTGAACCAAAAGGTGCGATTGGAGGTAATGGTTGTATTGAGGTTCTTCTCTGGTTTTTCTTTATTATTCCAGGTTTGATCTATTCCATCTGGAGGTCTTCATCAAGATATAAAATTTGCCCTAAATGTAAAAGCCCCTCACTTATTCCTATAGACTCTCCCAAAGCAAAAACAATTATGGCGGAGAGTATGACAAAAGAAGAAATAATAAATCTGGAAACAGAACAAGCTGACACAGAATTTAAATCTAAATATCTACAATGGTTAAATTGGTGCAAAAAACATGTATTTTGGACAATCATAATCGTTATTGTTGGAGTTCCTTTTGTCTGTGGAATGATCTCGGTAATTTTCAGTTCAAAAGAAGTTAAATCAACTCAACAAGTAAATACCCCAACTCTTACGGAGAGATTAAAAAAGGCAACCAATGATACATACTGGAACAGTACTACACCAGAAGATTATTCTAGTAGAATAAAACTACAAGCTCAATCTATGGTATTTTCTACTTATGCAAATGATGTATCAGAGGGTGAAAAAAGTTCTTCTAGTGAAGACAGAAAACTTGCCCTCGAACTTAAAAATAAACTGATTACAAAACAAGTTCAAGAATACCCAAAAATGAGAAAAGCTTATTTTAATTTTGCTAGTCAAATTTCTGAAGAGAAAGGTGTTAAGGTAACATTATCTGGTGAAGGTAATACTTCAATGACGTTTATAAGTAATATTTTTTCTTCAGAAGAGTCTAAAAATGTTGTTCAAAATGGAATGAATGAAATGGTTAATGAATTAAGATTTAAGAGAATTAACTATAAGGTTACTGACCAAGGGAAACCACAATACTTTGATTTAAAAACTCCTGGTGACAATGAACTAATTAGTATATCTTTGTAACTAAAATACTCGGTAAAAACTCGGACAAACTAGAAAAACTCGACAAATACTCGACAATTAAGTAAAAACTCGATATAAACTCGAAACATGCATAAAATATTCGAGAGAAAATCGAAACATAGATAAAAACAGTGGGAAAAACAGTGGGAGGATGATAAATAAAACCGAGAAAAAACCGAAAAACAGTGTAAAAAACAGTGTTGGGTAAATTTTGGTGAAAGATTAAAAACAGCGTAAAAAACAGCGAGGGACGTCTAAAAGTATTGTACTTTGTCGACAAAAAGATTAAAGTAGAACTATGAAGTATTCAGCGTTAAATGCAAACAAAAAAATAAAGGATGTTCTCGTTAAAATACTTGATCAACACTATTTAGGTACAAAAAATAATGATGTTATTGTTCTCTATCTAGATACTTTTTTAAACAATTTAAATATAGATACATCTCAGTTGCTACAAATTCTTTCTAATTTGAGAGAAAAAAAGATTATAAAAAGCATAGAATACCCATTTGAAAAAATACTTACTGATAAAGATGCGTTAGATGTTTGTTATCTTACAGTCCCAGTTAATTTTAGAGTTAGATCAGAGAGTTATATTAAAAAACTTTCTGAAGACAATAGTTCAAAATCAGGCTTAATCCTTTATCTTGATAAAAATGGAAATTTTTGGCATGGTGATAAAAGTAAAAATTGTTACCCAATGGGTACATCAGGTGGACGGTTTGCAATTATCAAATATCTAGTAGAAAACGAAGGACCACAAGCTACTTCAAAAATAGCCTACTTTTTAGGTGAAAAAGGAGTACGAAGTGTTATGAATGAAATAGGTAAAATAAAACATAAAATTAAACACCACCTAAAACTTACAGATGTAATTAAAAATGAAAAACCTCTCGGCTATTGCATTGATCCAAAATATAAAATAGTAATTACTGACTAAGTATCTTCTTTTCTTGTTAATATCTACTTTTAAGTCCTAATTTTAAAGGACTTTTTTGTATTAGAAGCATACTAAAGGTAGATATACGACATACCAACATAAATTATAAAATCACTATGTGATAAGCAATGCAACAATCGAAAAGTTCACAGAAGTAATCCATGAAGAATTTGGCGTTCTTCTTGATGAAAAAGATGCAAGAGAAATTCTTGCAAATTGGGTTGGATATTTCGATTTACTTGCAAAGATAGATCATAGAGAAAAATCAGAAAATCAGAGGTCGTTGACGAGTCCTCTTTAAAAAACCGGTCAAAACTTATATTTGTATGTAGATAATAGCGCCTGAAATGAGTAAAGACTTCTCAACAGGCGACCTCATCTGCATATAAGTTAAGTAACTTGATAAAAATGTTTGCTATGAGGGGGTTTAAACATTTTTATAGATTTTTTGAAAATATTACTAATTATAATTCTCCTAAAAATAATAATATTGAGGGAGGAAAAAGTCTAATAAAATTATGTCGACAAACAAGAAGAAACTATATCATGCAAATGATATTAAACTTGCCCAAGAAGAAATAAAGGATAATGAAAAATATTTTACTAAGAGGTCAAGCAAAAGAAAGACTGTGCAAATTAGAATAAGTGAAAAATGGCATAGAAAAATCAAAGAAATAGCAGAACCAAACAAAATAATGTTCTCGTTCTTCCTTGATAAAATATGCACTCACTTTTTTAAAGAGTATGGAGAATAAAAACTGTATATTATTACCAATTAACGCTAATATATAAATTATGAAAGATACATCAAAAATAAAAGCAACAGCTTACGCTAGAGTATCATCTAGAGAACAGGAAGAAACTGGGTATTCTCTTCCTGCACAAGAAAAACTAATGAATGAGTACTGTTCTAGGAAGGAATTAGAGATTGAAAAATTGTTTTCTGTAGCAGAGTCAGCGAGTGGTGCAAAACAAAGAAAAGTTTTTACAGAAATGATGGCTTATATAGAAAAGAAAAAAATAAATGTTTTGTTGTGCGAAAAGGTAGATCGTATAACTAGAAACTTTAAAGAGGCTCTGGTTATCAATGATTGGCTTGAAGGAAATCCTGAAAGACAAATACATTTCGTTAAACAAAATCTTATTATTCATCAGAATGCAAAATCAGACGAAAAGTTTCGCTGGGATATTGAAATTGTGTTAGCTAAAAAATACATCTCGAATTTATCAGAGGAAGTTAAAAAGGGGCAAAAAGAAAAAATATCTCAAGGTTGGTTTCCAACAACTCCACCTCTTGGATATAAAACTATTGGAGAAAAAGGTCATAAGATTATTGCTATAGATGAAACAATGGCTCCGTATGTAAAAGAAATGTTTTCTTTATATGCAACTGGAAATTATTCAACAGTTGCTCTTGGAGAAAAAATGTATAAGCTTGGATTTAGAAGTCGTGCAAGTTTCCAAGTAGTTAAAAGTAAAATACATAAATTACTGTCTGATCCTTTCTACTATGGTAAATTTGTTTGGAATGGAAATCTTTACCAGGGTAAACATGAACCACTTATCTCAAAAGATTTATTTGATGCAGTAAACAAGAGAATGACAAAAGGAACTTCACCTTATCATAATAATAATGTAATGACTGAATTAAGAGGAAAGATATGTTGTGGCTCTTGTGGTAAAACTATTACTTGGGAAAATCAAAAAAGTCACTCTTATGGTGGATGCAAACAATGCAAGGCTCAGATTGGTAAAGAGAAGAAATATATACGCCAGGAGACCCTAGAAAGCGAGTTATTATCGCATATAATCGCCGTAGCGCCACGAAATGAGAAAGTACTAGCAGTTCTTAATAAAGCTCTAAAAGAGAGCCATTCAGAAGAAATTGAGTACCATGATACACAGGTAGCGAGTATCAATAACGCGCTAGCGAGAATACAGCAAAGAACAAGAACTATGTATAACGATAGACTTGATGAAAGAATTACTGCTTCTGATTATGATGACAAGTTAAAAGAATTTACTGTAGAAAAAGATACATTATTAAATTCTTTAGAGAAATTAAAATCAGACAATACAGAATATTATAAAGCAGGTTTTTTAATTCACGAGATTTCGCTTAGAGCTAGAGAAATATATCTTAGTAATAAA
>Ga0209800_10003345_pt1 | contig 12825 bp, 11 predicted proteins | sample Higcelweek8metaG_FD_187174 | JGI IMG/M metagenome (GOLD analysis project Ga0209800, IMG submission 187174) | Freshwater pond sediment microbial communities from the University of Edinburgh, under environmental carbon perturbations - High... | ecosystem: Environmental > Aquatic > Freshwater >... | reverse complement strand
CGGGAATGAAGCAATCAAAATGTTTAATGAAAGTAAGGTAAACCTGATTTTAATGGACATTATGATGCCCGAAAAAGATGGTTACGATACCACCCGTGAAATTAAAGAGATCGACTCATCGGTACCGATTATTGCCCAAACAGCCCTGGCATTGCCCGATGACGAAGAAAAATGCTACGCGGCCGGTTGCGACTTTGTACTGATAAAACCCATCAACAGCGATGATCTGATCGCTACAATCAAGAGGTTTATTCTTTAGGAATATTTTTAGAAGCATACATAACGAGACCAAATTTCATAATTTGAAATTACATTTTTTATCGAAACTTTAAAACCTAAAATATGTATGCAATTCTAAAAAAAGAGGTTGTCTTTATACTAATTATTTGTCTTGGGTTTTTATTTTCATGCAAATCCATTGATCCAGAGCTGAAACCAAGCAAGAACTTATCAATAGAAGAGGAAGTAGAAGTAGCGAGCGAGTCTGTTCCTTCATCGGGAGGGACAGTAGTGGTAGAATCTCCGGGAAGTGAAATCGACGAGATGGAGATCTTTGTTCCTTCTGGGAGTTACTCGTCTTCGAGAACTTTCAAGATTACTACCGCAACAATTACAAGTCATGAGCTTGGTGAGTATTTCAATCCTATCACACCACTGATACAAATTGAGAACGGGAGTGGTTATGCTGATAGCATAATGGAGATAACAATCCCAATATCGATAAAAGAGGGAGAAATACCACTTGGATTCTTCTATGATGAAATAACCGGAAAGCTTGAAGCTATCCCAATTAAGAGTTATACAAAAAATTCGATTACACTTTTGACAAGACACTTTATGTCTGCATCTGAGTTGAGGGGTGATGATGATGGGTTGAAGGGTGTGAATATTGATGCAACTTCGAATATGGTAATCAGTTCCTTACAAGAAAGTAGATTAAAAAATCAAAATATAATATCATCAGGATTCAAAACGGGAATTGATGATTGGGAATTTGTCAATTATGGTTCATACCTTTCATCAGGTGGGCATTGTGCCGGACAGAGTATGACATCAATGTGGTATTATTATGAAAAAAAGCTGAAGGGAGAACAAGCACTTTTTCATAGGTTTGATAAAATTAATGAAAAATTGCAGCCTGAAAAAATGTGGTTTGATAACGGTGTTGGATATCGCTTTGCATCAGTAATACAGGAGGACTTAAACTTTACTGGTTGGTTGTTGAGCCTTGATATGCAATCATATATTCCATCTCTGGTGTTCAAATATTTTGCGGCAGCCATCCTTGTCACTGGAGAGCCACAGGCTGTTTTGATAAACAGCAGCGCAGGAAAGGGTGGTCATGCAATGATCGTTTATAAAGTTAATTTAAGTGAAGAAAAGCTTTACATTGCCGATCCTAACTATCCTAACAATATAGATCCGGTTAGTGGTGCCGAATCGGTTAGAGTGATTGAATTGATAGACGGAAAGTTAAAGCCCTATGAAACAGGTTTGACTGCCGGGGCAAGTTCTGTAACGATGGATCAGATAGGATTTGCTGGGAAGACTGCATATATTGAATGGCCACAGATAGGGAAAAGATATAATGAGGTAACAGACAGTACAATCGGCAATATTGCTCCAAACAATTTTCCAAAACACACTTTCTTGGTTAAAGGAAAAGAATATAAAAAGCTTGCAGATGGATTTACTTCAGATACCGACACTTTGCGCTGCGCCGTAGAATGTAATGCAGATTTGACTTTTAGTAGAAATGGAAAAAAACTAATACGTTTTGCAATTTGTAACGACAAGGGTGAACTGATAAGCAGATGGGAAGGAGGCGGTCTGGGATATACCTTGTTAAAGCCGGGAATAAATAAAATTGGCATCTATGCTTATGCCCAAATGACAGATAAATTCGACTCTAATGGAAATTATCTGGATCTTTTTGTTGATTTTAAATGGTTTGACGTTTATTATACCAAGCTTACAATTGACCCTAATCCAATTGCAGGAGAACCTGCTGAAAAAATAAAAATAGTAGCAAAACTTGGAACTCCTCCTCCTGCAAAATCAAAATACGTATGGAAATTCGGTGATGGGAGCAAAGAAGAAACAATTAAGAACGACAGCGTTGTTAACCATACGTTTAAAACTGCCGGGATTTATAATGTTTCTGTAGATGTTTATGACGATTCTAAAGATTTATTGATTGGACAGGCATCTGCTCAGGCAAAAATTGGTACTAAAGGATTTGAATTAGTAATCAAAAACAATGAAAACGGAGATATTATTGAAAATAATGCAGAAGCTTGCGAAGGTTTAATTCTTGACTTTAAAATTCCTGCCAGTTCTGGCGCTAAGTATCTTGTCTACGACACAGATGAAGGTGACCCTTTATTTAAATATTATTTTGATGCAGGTTATAACATTATACATTTTAAAAGGTATATGAATCCAGGGTTGTTTAAATTTGAAGCAAAAATATTCAATGAAAATGATCAGGTTATTGAAGAATTAAGCAGGGATTTGACCATTGTTGAAAATAGTATTATCAATGATCTTAAAAAATCATTAAGAGTTTATGCTAGAGTTTATCCCATATCTACTAAACATAGCTTTGATGATGGTACTACTATTGGTCTCGGAGGAGGCATGTTCAGCTTTGGCAGGTGGGACGTGACACCTCCTGTCGGTGCCATGAAATGGTCAGGTAATAGCTTTACTTTTAATCATATTGTAAAAGCTGATGATGATCTTTATTCAAAAGAAGTTAAAATAGAAGGAACCTTGTCGCCAACTGGTTGGATGATAGAAACTTTTAAGGCTTATTATAAGGACTCTCATTATGAATGTTCAGTTGAAACTACAAATATACCTATATTTGGTAATTCTCATTGTGGTTCAGCAGATGACTATTATTATAGTATGGAAGGAAGTGATATAGGTCCGAAATTAAATATGAAGGGAACAAAATTTTCTGGAGGAAAGAACTCTAATTACGTTTCTTCTGACTTTACTGATGGTGATGGTTGTTCTTTTTCTGTTCATTTTGATACAAAAATTGAGTAAGGTTTTAAACGGTGAAGGTTATGTTGATTATTTAAATAAAAATCTTTCATCTAGTTTTTAAATGAGTTGCTAATTTTGGATAATTAAATTATAATACATATCGATATGTTTTGAAAATTAAACCTTAGTGATATTAAAAATAACTTAAACTCGTCTCCACATATTTTAATGATAAACAGTTTATCCGTAATTCTATTTTAAGAATTGACCATGTGCTATAATTTCTGAACCATTACTTATGAAATAAATATACAGTCCCTCTGTAGTAATTTTATCTCCAATTAAGTAAGAATTAGTTGAGAATTGATCATTTTAATAAAAAGTTACTGTACTTCAAATTTTCCGGTTTGCACAGAACCACCGGAACTGGTTGCCCTGTAGAAATATAGTCCCGGCTGTAAAAAATTGGTAGCGTATTCCAACTGATTTTGTCCTACAACGTTTATATTCTCAATAAAAGCCCCTTTGAGATTAAAAAGTTCTAACGACCTTATCGTGTTGTCGTTCCATTCAAAGCGAATGCTGTTCCCCGTAACCGGGTTGGGACAAACAATCAGGTTGAAATCCATTAATTTCATATTGCTTATCCCTACCGAGGAAGGAAAACAATCTGTATAATATTCTATGTCACTATGATAAATAACTTCATCATTCTGGATAAAGCAGATTAAATTACCCCAAGTTCCATTCGTTGGTACATCGCCCGATGTAAAAAGTAACCCTCGGGTGTTGCCTATGCCTTCAATCCATTGTACCCACGGGATGTTCATTTGGTAAACCTTCCTTAAGGAATTTCCAATCTGGATGGTGTCAATATCTTCAACAAGCAGGAATGGATCCCAAAGTGATATATTCCCATTTTTTATGGTATCACCAATGTTCGCTGAAAAATCATATAATAATATTCCAGAATTTGTAAAACTAGTATCATATCCTGAAGGTTTTAAAGAATGAATACCTTCACCATTGTAATATACCCTTTTCTGATCATCTTCCCGGATGCCACCCACGCATCTGGCATTGCTTTTATCAAAAACTTTAGTGTAAAAAATATAAAGCTTTTTATAGGAAATATCGTTGATCAAAGTATCCTCACCTGTTAAAGAAAATCTCTCATAACAAAGAAGTTCATTACTGCCCATGGATGGATTGTACATTTCACTCCAAACAGCGCCGGAGTCAGGAAAAGGGACGTAATAATATTCTTGGGCGAAAGAGAGAAATGGTAACCAAAACAGGATTACTATGAAAAGCAACTGTTTATTATTCATGGTATATGAATGTTTATTTCGTTAAAATCATTTTTTTCGTATCCACCTCTTTGCTATCGGCAATAAGGGTATATAGGTACATGCCGGCTTTCAGGGTGTGCCCTTCAAGGATAACTGAGGTGTTGCCCCGTTCGTTTACAACTATGTATTTTATCTGTTCGCCCTGCATGTGTAAATTGTTGAAGATTAGATTTGTCAGGTCTAAGTCGATCTTAAAATACAATCTTTGATGTATATTCTTTTAAATTAGAATTAGTTACTTTCACAATGTAGGTGCCGTGTACCAGCCCTTTTGTGCTAAGTGTTGCCTGTTTATCGCGCATATTATCCTTCACCAGAACTGTTGCACCCAACAGGTTAATAATCCTGATGCTTTTTATTACATCGCCCGACTGAACAACAAGCTGGCTCCCCGAATCGGTAGCATATACTTTTATGCCAGCATCTTCTTTAAGTTCACTCGTACCTGTAACGATCTCTGTTTGCCCCCATAAAAGCGGGTAATTGGGTATTGTGCAAAAGGCGTATTTGTCGATGGTAAGTATATAATTTCCATTTAACCCACCAACCCAAGAATTCTTGCCGAATAACCATCCATAGTAGGATAAACCGGCAAAAGTAAATTTCAATCCAATTTTCCCATGAAAATCAGGTTCAATCCATTCTAGAGGTAAAGATCTCCAGTGGAGAGAATCGCTTGTTAATGAATCAGTATAATAGCTTATTGGAAGATAAAAATATGCATATTGACAGCTTCCGGTCAACGATTTTGTGTAAAAAAGGCCACCAGTTGATGTATTATGGAAATAAAATTCTATGTCTAAGACACCATCTTCATTCATGTCAATTTTTATTGTATCTGCAGCAGAACTCAGCGAAAGATCAGGCATATAATCATGATAGATAATGCTTGAATTTGTTGTTGTTTGAGAATATGACTGCTGAAAGACTAACATTCCAGAAATCATTAGTAGCGTTATAATTGTTATTTTCAATATTGCTAAGATTTAATTTGGTTGTTTAATAAATAATCTTCTCTACTTATTAATTCTTAAATCAGCACAAAGGTTACCCTCGTTTTCAATTTTTTTATGATAAAGGGAAAGTTAATAGAAGATTGAAGAAAAATGATTCGTTTACCTTGAAGATGATTTACTGTTCTTTTTTCAGAGACTCATCCTTCAGCAGTTCATAAATTGAAGGACATTCTTTTTTTATCCCGTTTTTCTCAAGGATAAAAACAGGTTTGTTGCTTCTTTTTTCAACATCCAATTTCACGGGCGATTGTGGGTCGTCAAACATTCCGTTCCGCATTAATGCTTTCGACAACCACATTTTTTCATTTCCTTTTGCTAAAATATGAATACCCCTGACCGGTTTTTCAGATAGAACCATCTCCCCGGTTTCGGGGTGGAATGCAATCGGAGAACCTGAAAAAAGTGTTTGGAAACGGTCGTTCAACGCTAAATCTTCAGGCGCCCCTTCGCGCAGTTTCTCATCATCTATCAGCCATATTTTGTCGGCCATTCCAAGCGAGATGCTGAAATCGTGGGTAGAAAAAATCACCGTTTTTTTCTGTTCCCTTGCCAATTCACGGAGCAAATGAATGATCTCGTATTTATTCCTCACATCAAGGAAAGCGGTCGGTTCATCAAGCACCATCACCGGGGTATCTTGTGCCAGGGCGCGGGCTATCATCGCCCGTTGGCGTTCACCATCGCTCAAACTAATCAGTTGCCTCTCTTTAAAACCTCTCATTCCGGTTAGGTTCAGGCAGCGATCGATCATTTCCAAATCATCGTCAGAAAGGTTGCCCCACCAACCGGAATAGAGAAAACGGCCCAGACCCACCAAATCAAAAACCGTCATATTCCCAACCGTTACGGGTTCGGTAGAGACATACGAAATGAAACGGGCTTTATCGCGCATCGAAAAGCCGGAAATATTCCTTCCGTTTAAAAGTACTTCACCTGAAAGTGGTTGCTGAAATCCGGTAAGGGTACGCAGTAAGGTGCTTTTCCCGGAGCCGTTGCTCCCCATCAGCGCAATGATTTCGCCTGGAAAAAGTTGAGTCGATATTTCTGACAGAAGAGTCGTCTGATCTTTTTTTGAACGGTATCCAACCGTCAGGTTCTTGAAGACGATATTTGGGAAGTTGTTCTCCATTAAAAATACCCTCCCAACTTTTTGTTTTTCATGATGATCCACACAATGACAGGAATACCAAGAATGGATGTGACCGCATTGATTGGAAGGGTGAAGTTTGCGCCAGGCATTTGGGCAACAATGTCGCTAAACAGCATCACGATTGCGCCGATGAGAATGCAGGCAGGAAATAAAATTTTATGCGATGAAGTTTGAAATACCATGCGTGCCAGATGCGGAACAGCTACACCAACAAAACTGATGGGGCCGCAAAAGGCGGTAATGCTACCCGCTAAAATGCTGGTGCTCAGAAAAACAAGCACTCTTGTCATCTGAACGTTTACACCCATGCTGGCCGAATATTTCTCGCCCAACAAGAGAACGTCGAGTTGTTTGATCGTTAGCGATGTGATGAACAGCCCGGCAATAACCGAAGGAACCAATACGCTAAGTTGGGTGGAAGTAACCCCGCCCAAACTTCCCATGGTCCATACAACGAAGGATTTTAACATCGATTCGCTGCTGAAATATTGCAATATGGTAACAATGGAAGAAGTAGCCCCGGCAAAAAGGATCCCCAAAATCAGAATGGTCATGATATCGCGAACACGGGTTGAAACCAGCAGGATCAGTAACAACACGCCACCAGCGCCGAGCCAGGCAACCAACACGATGGCCCACGATCCGAACAGGGTAAAAATTGATGCCGAAAAGAATGAAGAAAATCCAAGTACCAAAATGGCGACGCCCAGACTTGCGCCCGAACTGATGCCCAACACATCGGGACCAGAAAGTGGATTGCGAAAAATGGTTTGCATCTGCAACCCGCAGACCGACAGCGCTGCTCCGGCAACAATGGCGGTTAGCGCTTTTGGCAACCTGAAGTCGAGTACAATTTGGTTAAAGATCGACGTTGATTTTCCCTGCAATGCCAATAAAATATCGGAAGGCGAAATATGTACCGAGCCAAGCAACAAGTTGGTGAAGAATATCATTGCCAGCAAAACAATCATCGACACAAACAATAGAATATGTTTCCGGTTTTTGATCATTTCTCCAACTTTCGATAATAATAATAGGGTTGCTGACCAGAAATTTCAGGATGAAATATGGAAATCAGATCTTTCAAAATCAGGTCGGGATGGACAACGCCCGATTCCCAAAAGTCATTACCGCCACCCGTGCTCATTCGCAAATCGTTGTTATAAACCATATTGTTGATATACGGTGCGAATTTAGTAAACCTGCTGTCGAAACTTGCAATTCCATCAAGCGAAGTTACAAAACCGGTATGAATCCAATAGTCGGCACGTTCAGCTTCCACAATCATCTGTTCGGGCGATATGACAACACTTTCGTCGGAAGGGTTATCCTTCCAAAGATAGTTGGCCCCGGCATCGTTCAGCATGGTTGCCAAATAGGCTTTTCCACCGGGAACCCACCATTGATCTTTATAAGGCATACCTGTCATAACCGTAGGCCGTTTCTGGCAATGTTCAACACTGTTTTTCAGGTTGATATAGTTCTTTTCAACCGATTTGAATATGGAGTCGCCCATCTCCTTTTTATTGAAAAACGGAGCAATGAATTTAATCCATTCGGCTTTCCCAAGTGGAGATTGTTCCAGATATTCGGCATTCAGCACAACAGGAATTCCTAAATCTTTCAGCCGGTTAATAAAACCAACAATTTCGCTTCCTACACCATAAGCGAAAACCACATCGGGTTTAAGCTGAACAATCAATTCGAAGTTGAGGTTCTGATCGTAACCAACGTCGGGTATTTCACCTTTTTGAATTCGTTTGTTCAGTTCGGGATCAGAAACATAATTGGCACCTGATAAACCGCAAATCTTATCGGTTTCGCCCAGTGCCGAGAGAAAAGCGACATGGGTTGTTGAAAGGCAGATAGCTCTTTTTACAGGAACGAAAATTTTGTTTTGAAGCGTATCGTTTTTGTAGTTTTCGGGAACGAGGTAATAGTCAAAACGGCTGTTCCCGGCATTTTCCCAAGGGCTAAACACCGAGATCTTAGTGAAAGAAGGTGATTCCGCAATCGAAAAGCCATGAGCGTAATCATTCGATGTTTCCCTGTTGAGGTTATTGTTCGCTTTGCGGGAGCATCCGCAAACAATCAGAATGAATAAAAGGAAAAAATGTGAAATTCGCATAAGTGTTCATTTTCAGTGAATCGCGATCCGTTTTATTTCTGTAAGCTCTCCATCGCTGACACGTACCATGTATATCCCTAGTTTTAAACCCGAAACATTCACCTCGCCGTACAACCGGTTTTCAAAACAGTCAGTCAAAATGATTTTTCCGGTCATATCGTACAGTGAATATTCATACGATGGAACACGTTTTTTGAATTCCATCACAAAATAATCTGTTGCAGGATTTGGGTAGACTTTAAAGAGCGAGCTTTCTTCCATTGTTGTATCGATCGATTGAGGAAATGAGGCATCACACACAACGACCTGCATCAGAAGGGAAGCGCCTGTATTCGAATCACCGGTTAATTTGCTGATAGGTTTCCATACATCCTGATGCATGACGAGCATCGAACTCTTCAAAATCAGAGGTCTGAACGCTGATTGAAAGATTGTCAATGAATCGTTTTCAGGTATGACAATACTGATAAAGAAATTTCCCAGTACTTCAACTGGTTCTGAAAAACTTAAAAAATTCATCGCGTTCGATGTCAGGCTTTTCATTGAATATTTAAACTGTTTTACGGCGAAATTTGGAATACTGTCACCGGTGTATATTCTTACAGTAAGCTCAGAACTGGTTGTTCCTGCTTTTAGTTCTGAAATCCCTAAAGTTACACCGTTGATGATTGCTCGTTCGAACCCCGAATATTTTTCAGCAATTTCTGTTATATTCATGTTGTTATTGCCTGTATAGTATCCTTTTGAACCAGAATTTTCGGGTAAAACAGCCGGTGAGTCCTCGATCATGAAATTTGAGGTTAGATTGCACTCGTTGCTGGATGACCGATAAGGATCGTATCCATCGAGTTTCAGCGTTCCTGTATTTCCTGGGTCGAGCCATTTTTTTAATTGTTTGGATGTTTCAGAACGGTAATTCCACATCTTATCAAACCGCGCAAAATCATCGTAATCAATTTCATCACATGAAGCATTTCCTCCAGATAATATGGCTACCATCCGTTTGTCTTTATTGAATAATCCGGCGCCGGATGATCCTCCTTCGGTCGTGCCAGATTCCCAGTTTCCAACTTTCCAATGACCATAATTGACAAATTCATCTTTATACCTTGTGCTATCGCAAATACCAGTATCGTGCGATATTTTTTTAGTATCTCCGTTCGGGTGGTGAATTGTGTATGTATTGGATGGACGGATATGGGATGCATCCCAACCCGCATAGTATGGACGGAAGGTTGGGGGAGGCGCTTCAGTTAATTCAACCAACATCAGGTCAAGACTGTCAAAAAAGGCCAGGGCCGTTGATCCGCTCAACGACTGATTATCGTATCCGTTGATGCCGGTACATAAAGGGCTTTCGTAATTGAAATCATAAATCGCGATTTTGGCTTTTTCAACAATATCAGGAATAACATTAAAATCATCGTCGAAAATGTGATACGCTGAAATCAGATAAGATTTGCCGTCGTTTGCGGTATTGTTTATCAGTGTGCCTGTTCCCAGTTCTTTTCCGGCAATGACGCGGCACACAGCTCTTTTTTCATTTTCGAGACCGGATTCAAATTCGCAATTGACATCTATATTGCAACTTCCGGATAATCTGCGTTTAATTGAATTTTTCAAGCTGAAGATACCTTTGTAATCATGGTTGATTTCACCAATTTCAAGTTCCCCCTTAAAGGCCGCTTCTGAAGGTTCTTCGTATTGTACAATCAATTCATCTCCTGGTAGTGGATAGATTGCCAGTTTCTTATAGGGTTTATTGTTCTGACTTGTAAATGCTCCCAGAATAATATTTTTTTCTTTGTCGAACACAAAAAGCCTGGCTCCCGGTGGAATTACATACGTTGAAAAAATAATGTTGATTGAAAAAGCGCCTTCCGATTGAATTGCCAATTGCCAGACACTGTAACCATCAACATCATACCATGTTCCTGAATTTTGGGGTGTTAAAGAAACCGGGAATGAGTGGGCGAATATCAGGCTTTTACTATTGTTGAGCTGGTCATTTTCAATTTCTTCTTTTTTAAAATCGAAAGAGGGCATCTTTACCACTTTGTCCTGAATAGAGGCTGATTTCAGATTTGAAACTTCCAAAGGAAATCCTCCCTGCGATAGCTGGCCAAGACTGTTCAAGGCAATAAATATCAACAGGATAAATATGATCGGTATACTTAAGGTCAAACGTATTTGTCTGAAAATCATTTTATCTTTTTTAGTCCACGAATTTTCGAGGCTCTACGTGAGCCATATATTATGCCTATGATAATAACTTCGCTATTTTTTAAATTATAAGCCAACTTTGGCAAACAGCTTTTCGATAAATTTTGTTTTGGGTTGGAATCTCTTCACACTCACGAAATGCAAAAGGATTAGCACCAATACGGTCGATTGTCTCAAATATAGCATTACCAACACGAATTGCATTTATTGGCTGGTGATTAATATAGGCAATATAACCTGTAATATCGTCAATATTTTGAATAGCATTTCCGGTGATTCTTACCGAATAAGACTTTGAAGTTTTTTCTTCCTGATTTCCCATTGCTGTTTAGCTTCATTAAGGCCAATATCTGGTGTATCTTCAGCATACTCTACCCAAGCTTTAAATTCTCCATTATTTATAGGCTTGCCCGGCAATGCATAAGAAGAAAAATCTTCATTTATTATACGTATAAGATTCTTTTCCTCAAGGTTATGTAACTCCTCAAAGGCAAGATTATTTTTCAATTCTATCAATATCGTTTGCATAAAATGAAGGATTAATTGAAATCAAAACTAAGAATTTTTTTTCTTTCTGTGTAATTTTGCTGTAAGTATAGACATTCATGTCATGTCTTTTGTTTCTATTGTCATCTGAATAGAGAGGGATGCAACGTATTACGTCTCTACTTTGAGTTCAAAATCTCCTTCAATTTAAACATTTCGTCGCGGTATTGGGCAGCCTGGATGAAATCGAGATCTTTGGCACATTTTTCCATCTCTTTCTTCACTTTGTCAATGGCCTTTTCCAGTTCAGGACGACTCATGTATTTGATTACGGGATCGGCTGCTACATCGGTGTTTTCCAACCCGGTATACGCTTTATGCTGTTTTTTATCTTCGGCCTGTTTGCGCCTGCTTTCAACCCCAACCAAAACCCTGCTCGCCTTCACAATTGGCATTGGGGTAACTCCATTTTCCTCGTTATAACGCAACTGCTTTTCCCTTCGGTGGTTGGTTGAATCGATGGTTTTCTGCATCGACGCGGTAATTTTATCGGCATACATTATTACCAATCCGTTTAAGTTACGCGCTGCCCTACCTGCGGTTTGGGTTAATGAGCGTTCAGAACGGAGGAAACCCTCTTTGTCGGCATCGAGAATGGCAACCAGCGAAACTTCCGGAAGATCAAGTCCCTCGCGTAAAAGGTTGATTCCCACCAATACATCAAATTCACCATTTCGTAAACCTTCCAAAATTTCAACCCTTTCGAGTGTATCTACATCGGAATGGATGTAACGGGTTTTAACGCCCATCCTTAACAGGTATTTTGATAGCTCTTCGGCCATCCGTTTTGTGAGTGTGGTTACCAGTGTACGTTCACTCTTTTCAATCCTCATGCTGATTTCATGCATCAGATTGTCTATTTGATTCTGACTTGGGCGAACATCAATCACCGGATCAAGTAACCCGGTTGGACGGATGATCTGTTCAACAATGACCCCTTCCGATTTTTCAAGTTCATAATCGGCAGGTGTGGCGCTTACAAAAAGCACTTGGTTAATGACCTCTTCCCATTCCTCGAATTTCAGAGGCCTGTTATCTATTGCGGCAGGCAAGCGAAAACCGTACTCAACCAGCGTTTGTTTGCGCGACCGGTCACCACCATACATCGCTCTGATCTGGGGAATGGTCACGTGACTTTCATCGACCACCATTAGGTAATCGTCGGGAAAATAATCGAGAAGGCAGAAAGGACGGGAGCCAGGTAACCTTCCATCAAAATAGCGCGAGTAATTTTCGATTCCGGGGCAATAACCCAGCTCTTTCATCATTTCCATGTCGTACTCAACACGTTCTTCAATTCGCTTGGCTTCCAGCGGTTTTCCAATCGATTTGAAATAGTCGATCTGTTTTACCAAATCGTCCTGAATTTGATGGATCGCACCATTCATCCGCTCAGGTGTGGTGACAAAAATA
>Ga0209800_10003343_pt1 | contig 12829 bp, 8 predicted proteins | sample Higcelweek8metaG_FD_187174 | JGI IMG/M metagenome (GOLD analysis project Ga0209800, IMG submission 187174) | Freshwater pond sediment microbial communities from the University of Edinburgh, under environmental carbon perturbations - High... | ecosystem: Environmental > Aquatic > Freshwater >... | reverse complement strand
GTGTGGCGATCACCAGATGGATTCCGGCGGCGCGGCCCTTCTGGGCGATCCGGCAGATGGAGGTTTCGACATCCTTGCGGGCTTCGGTCATCATGATGTCGGCCAGTTCGTCGACGATGATCACCAGAAGCGGCAGTTTCGGCGGAATCACTTCGCCGTCCTCGTCGAGGACCGGCTCCTGTTCGGGCGGACGGTTATTGAAGGAATTGAGATTCTTCGCCTTGACCCGCGCCAGAATCTGATAGCGGCGTTCCATTTCGTTCACACCCCAGCGCAGCGCATACGGCACCTTGGTGGGATCGTTCACCACCGGCGTAATCAGATGGGGGAGCGGACGGTACATTTCCAGCTCGACGTATTTCGGGTCCACCAAAATCAGATTGAGATCATACGGGGTGAAATGATACAGCAGACTCATGATCAGGGTATTCATGCAGACGCTTTTTCCGCTGCCGGTGGAACCGGCGATCAGGAGGTGCGGGGCTTTCGCAAGGTCGGTGATCATGGCCTTGCCGGAGACGTCCTTTCCGAGAATGATCGGGATATCCGCCCGGCTCTCCTTCCAGGAAGAGGATTCCAGCAGTTCGCGGATGAACACCATGTTCGAAACCTTGTTGGGAAGTTCGATGCCGACGGTGTCGCGTCCGGGGACCGGGGCAAGGATACGGATGCTTTCCGCCCGCATGTCCTTGGCGATGTTGTTCTGGATGCCGGTCACCTTTTCGACCTTCACGCCCGGCTGAAGCGAAATCTCGAAGCGAGTGATGCGGGGGCCGACGATGGTTTCGGAAACGGTACCGCTGATGTCGAAACTGTCGAGGGTCGACTGCAGGGTGGCCTTGGCCATGTCCAGATGCTCGTTGTCCTCGCTGCGGTCTTTCGGCGGACGGTCCAGCAGGGAGTTGGGAGGCAGATCATAGGGCTTGTTGTTCGGAAGCATGGCGGTGCGGCGCGTGGAATAGGAGGGAGCATGCTGCGGACGGGCGCCCGTATAGGGATCGTCGTCAGTGGCCTTGCGCACGGGACGGGGGATTTCCGCGGGAACCACCGGTGCGGCCGCGGCTTCTTCGCCCGTCTTTTCCGTTCCGCGCAGATTCTTGAGGTCCTTATCCTCCGGAGAAATGACGGCAGCCGGGGTTTCCACTTCAGGAGCCGTCTCCGATTTGGTTCGCCCCAGCGGCAGGAAGGATTTCTTCACAGGAGCGGATTCAAGCGACGGGGGTTCCTCTCCGGAAACGGCGGCGGGAACGGCAACCGGCACCGGAGTCTCCTCCGTCCCTTTCTTTTTTGCGGGGGAGAAGAGAAAACACTTCCAGTCGGCCAGAAAAATGAAAACCAGCCCGGTGCCGAGAAAAACGGCGGCACAGATGCTGGTTCCGATCGTCCCGATGCAGCGCCGGATCAGCCCCGCGGGAAACACATTGTTTTCCGGCGCCGCAAGGAGTGCGCCGAGTGCGCCGCCGGACAAGGCCAGATCAGGTTTGCCGGTATGTCCGATCCCGAGATAACTTGTGGTGGAAACGAACTCTCTCGGGAACATGGCGAAAAGGAGGGTAATTCCCAGAATCGTCACCAGCAAGCTGGGAATGTAGCCGCGGCGCTTCAGCGGATAGGGCATGAAACTCCGGACGACACACAGGATCAGCAGAAACACTATCGGATATGTCGCCACGCCGAAGATATAGAAAAACGCCCTTGACACATGGGCGCCGAACGGTCCGATCCAGTTGCGGATGGGTTCCACCGCTCCTCCGTCCAGCACTGCCAGGTCCGCGCTTGAATAGGAGAATATCGACAGAATGAACAGCAGCACCGCGAGGGCCGCCAACATGTATTTGATCTGGAATCCGCCTGTTTTTTCTTCCGCTATCATATGAACTCCAACACTGCAAAAATGCTAATTTGTAACAATAGCACATTTCCGGCAATTTGAAAGGGGAAAACACTCCGATATGCAAAAAAATCAACAGAAAACGTTCGGTGTCCGGAAAAACCGGGAACCGGGCGTGGAATTTTCATTCATCTTTCCGGAAAAGAACGCCCCCCCGACATGGCAGGGGGGCTCTTTCCGCATCCTTCCCGGTCTTTGAAACCGCACCGGGGTTACGGACAGCAGAGATCCGGTTTGCGGGCCGCCGAAGTCTCGTCCAGACGCTTGACGGGAGTGGTCAGCGGACACTCCTTCACGCGTTCCGGACTTTTCTCCGACAGCTCGGCGATCTCCTTCATGGCGGCGATGAAGATGTCGAGCTCCTCGCGGGATTCGGTCTCGGTCGGTTCGATCATCAGGGCTTCCGGCACGATCAGCGGGAAGTAGATGGTCGGGGGATGAATGCCGCGGTCGATCAGGGCCTTGGCGATGTCAAGGGCATGAACGCCGTGTTCCATCTGCTTCGTCGCGGAAAAGACGCATTCATGCATGCATGTGCGCTTGTATTTGCGGTCGTAGACACCGTCCAGCGCGGCCGCGATGTAGTTGGCGTTGATGACCGCGTTTTCGCTGACCCGGACCAGCCCCTTGCGTCCGAGCGTCAGAAGATACGCATAGGCGCGGAGGATGATGCCGAAGTTGCCGTAGAACGGGGCGATGTAGCCGATGGATTCCGGATAGTCGTATTCCAGGGCGCAGGTGCCGTCGTTGCGGCGGACGACCCGCGACACGGGAAGGAACGGGACCAGTTTCTCGCTGACCCCGACCGGGCCGGAACCGGGACCGCCTCCGCCATGGGGAGTGGAGAACGTCTTGTGGATGTTCACATGCATCACGTCGAAGCCGACGTCGCCGGGGCGGAGGCGTCCGACGATCGCGTTGAAGTTCGCGCCGTCGCAATAGCAGAGACCGCCCGCGCCGTGAACCAGCGAACAGATTTCACCCACATGCGGATCGAAAAGTCCGAGCGTGTTCGGACAGGTCAGCATGATGCCGGCGACTTCCGGGGAGAGCAATTCCTTGAGGGCCGCCAGATCCACGTTGCCTTCCGGGTCGCTCGGGACCACCTTGGTAGTGTAACCGGCGACGGTGGCGCTGGCGGGATTGGTGCCGTGCGCGGCGTCGGGAATCAGCATGATCTTGCGGGCGAAATCCTTGCGGGCTTTATGGTAGGCAGCGATCAGCATGACACCGGTCAGCTCGCCGTGGGAACCGGCCATCGGCTGCATGGTGGTCTGGGCGAATCCGAGAATGTCGCTGAGCATGCGTTCGGTTTCATAAAGGACGGTCAGGGCGCCCTGCGTCAGGGTGCCGCCGTGACGGAGCTGCGGCAGAAGCGGGTGGAGTTCCGCGAACCCTGCCATGCGGACCACCTTCTCATGGAACTTCGGGTTGTATTTCATGGTGCAGGAGCCGAGCGGATAGAAATGGGTGTCCACGCTCATGTTCATGCGGCTCAGGTTGGTGAAGTGACGGACGGTTTCCAGTTCGGAAACCTCGGGAAGCCCCGCGGTCGCGGAGCGGCGCAGGACGGAGGGCACCGCCGAGGACTGGGGAACATCCAGAGAGGGAAGGACCGCGCCGGTGCGTCCGCTTTTGCCGGATTGATAGATGAGTTTCACAGGAGGGCCTCCATGGCGTTTGCAAGCGCTTTAATGTCTTCGCGGCTGCGTTTTTCGGTGACGGCGATCAGGAGCTGGTCGCGACGGTCGGAGTAGTAGCGTCCGAGCGGGAACCCTGCCGCGAACCCCTTGTCGATGAGCTTGCCGACCAGTTCGGCGGCATCGCACGGGACCTTGATGACGAACTCATTGAAGAAGGCTCCGTTTCCGACCGCTTCGACCCCCTTGATCTTCAGGAGCTCGTTCCGGGCAAAGACCGCCTTGGACATGCAGAGGTCACCGACATTGACGAAGCCCTGCTTCCCGACCACGGTCAGGTAAACGAGGGCGGAAAGGGCGCAGAGGCTCTCGTTGGAACAGATGTTGCTGGTGGCGTGCTCGCGCCGGATGTGCTGTTCGCGGGTCTGGAGAGTCAGGACAAATCCTTCCTTGCCGTCGAGATCGACGGTCCGCCCCACGATGCGGCCGGGCATCTTGCGCATGTATTTGCTCTTGACCGCCATGAACCCGAGATAGGGGCCGCCGAAACTCAGCGGAATGCCGAGGCTCTGGCCTTCGCCGGTGACGATGTCGAAGTCCATTTCGCCGGGGGTCTTGAGGACGCTCAGTGCGACCGGATAGCAGGAGCAGACCGCGAGCGCGCCGTTCGCGTGCGCGGCGGCGGCGATCCCGCTGTAGTCCTCGATCCCGCCGAAGAAGTTGGGATACTGGACAATCACGCAGGCGGTTTTGTCGCTGAGGGCCTTGCCGAGGTTTTCGAGGTTGGAGTCCGTGCCGGACCCGGCAGGGACCTCGATGCGCTCGACATCCAGATTGATGCAGTAGCAGTCGATCATGCGGCGGAAGATCGGAGAGACCGCGCCGGAAATCACGACCTGTCTGCGTCCGGTGATCTTGACGGACATCATCATGGCCTCGAAGAGGGCGGTGCCGCCGTCATAGAGGCTGGCGTTGGAAACTTCCATTCCGGTCAGACGGCAGATCGCGGTCTGGTATTCATAGATGGCCTGAAGGGTGCCCTGCGAGGCCTCGGGCTGGTAGGGAGTGTAGGCGGTATAGAATTCGCCGCGGGAGATGATGCTGTCCACCGCGCTGGGAATGATGTGGTCGTAATAGCCTCCGCCCACGAAATTGACCAGATGCGTAGCGTTCCGGGAAGCCAGATGTTCGAGATGTTTGAGGACCTCGTATTCGGAGCGTCCTTCCGGCATTTCGGCAAGGGCCGGATACGGGAACTTCACCCCGGCCTTTTCCCACATCTCCCCGATGCCGGAAAACCCGGCGGCGCGCAGCATTTCCGCCCGGTCGCTGTCGGTATTGGCAATGTAAGGCATGTTGTTTTTTCCCCTTCAATGATTTTGAGTTATAAAAACCATAATAACATGCCACGGAAATGTATTTTTTCAAGTCCCTGCCCTGTTGCGCGATAATAAAAAAGAGCTTTCCGCTACTCCTTCCGGAGCGGTCCGATCTTCCCTTTTCTGATCCGGGAAAACCTGAAAATCAGAAAAAATAAATGTTCCCTTCTTGTTTTTCTGAAAAAGGGAAGTATATTTGTTATTCTGCTTTTGGAAATACGTGAGAGAAATACATAACTTTACGATAGAGGTGTCATAATGAGCAATGTCTGTGAAATTTGCGGAAAGAAAAAAGTTCAGGGTGCAAGAATCATCCGCAGAGGTCTTGCGAAGAAAAAAGGCGGAATCGGTATGCACGTTGTGAAAGTATCCCCCCGCGTTTTCGAACCCAACATCCAGTCCATCAATGTGAATGACAACGGAACCCACAAGCGGATGAAAGTCTGCGTTCAGTGCATCCGCAGCGGGAAAGTGAAAAAGGTCTAATCTGTTTTCCGTTTCCACGAGGATTGTATTTCTTGCCGGAGTCATTCGCTGATTCCGGTTTTTTTATTTTCCGATCAAGAAACAAAGGGGGAGGAAAAAGTATGAAAATCAACAAGAAAAAAACGGCCGTCATTACAGGAATCGTCCTGGCATCCCTGCTGGTACTGGTTCTGGTGCTGATCCTGACGCTTCCTTTCATTATCAAGGCAGGCATTCAAACGGTCGGTTCGAGCATAGCCGGAGTGCCGATCACCGTAAACAACATTTCCCTCAATCCGATAACCGGGAGTCTTGAAATCCGGGACCTTCTGGTCGGAAATCCCAAAGGGTATTCCACGCCTCATGCGTTCAAGCTGGGCAAATTCCATGCATCATTGAAACCGGCCAGTCTGCTGGCGCATAAAATCATTCTCACCAAAATTGAAATCAAGTCGGTCGAGCTCAATTACGAGACCTCCATTCTGAACAACAACATCTCCGACATTCAGTCCAATGTGAACAAATCCCTCGGCCATGACAAAGCCGGAAAACCCTCCGGCACGGCGAAGCCGGAAGAACCGAAGGCAGCGGCAGACGGCGGCAAAGTGCTCCAGATCGATTCTCTGGAACTCTCCGACATCACGGTCTTAGTCACGGTCAAGGGCTCCCGTGCCGGAGTGCCTCTGATGGTGCCTCCGATCTCCCTCCGCGATCTGGGCACGGGCCCGGACGGCATTACGCCGGCAGGCGCCGTCAGTGACGTCCTCGCATCCCTCCTGACCAGCCTAGGAAAAGTGGTTGGGGCGGACATCGCCGGAAAAGTGGTCAACGACGCGGCCTCCTCCGCCGGCAAAGCGGTCAACGATACCGCGACCTCTCTTGGAAACGCCCTGAAAGGGCTGGTCGGTCAGGAGAAAAAGTGACCCTTCCGCCATGAAGACGGACTGCTGATTGCCGGGCTGACGGGAATCCGTCAGTCTTCCTCTATTTTTTGTCTTTTTTACGTTCGGAGTTCTGCACAAATTCATTGTTGCGATTACATGAGGGGGAAAATATAATGAAGGAAAAATACCGGTGGCTCGTTTTTTTATTCAGCATGATAGTAATTCCTTTTTTCACAGGGTGTCAGTATGATGGAGATACGTCGACATTATATATTTCAAAAGACTGTCCTGAAAACATAACCGATTTATATGTTGAATATGGGTATGGATCTGTTTCCTATAAATATAGCAAAGAGGTTCAAAAAGAAATAGAAAAATATAGAAGTATTCCCAAAAAAATAATAAAAGTTGGAGATATTACAAAAAAACCTGTTCGTGTAACGTGTTCCTTTGAAAGAAAGCCGGAAGCCGATTTCAAAGTATTGTATCGTGCTGATGTTTACTATCAGAAAGACAAAAAGTGGATGCATTCATATATCCCATGCGGAAACAGTAAAAGCGGTTGTTATTCAAGTAAAATTGAAGTCAAAATTCTCTCAAATGAAGTAAGTAAACTGGGAAATCATTTCTGGGCGAAAAGATACTTTAGAACATCTGTGCCTGTTCCAAAACCAAAATTCATCACCGAACCTGAAGATTGATACGATCGAATGAAAAACCTGTATCGTTCAAAAAGGAACCCTCTCATTTTCTGTAATCGGTTTATCGGACGGAACGCCGAATTGCATGTTTGAAAAACAGGTAAGAAATGCGGCATCCGGCATAAGGACGCTTCATATATTTTTTCCCCGTTGAAAAAAATAAGTTTTTTTTGAAAAAATCAATTGCAATCTGGCCTTCCTGTATTATTTTAGAACTGCTGGGATATTTGCGGCGTTTTCATGACGATATGAAAACGAACAGCGGATGGAACAAATGGACAAGACGGATGCGCTGCATCGGAAAACGCCTGAGTCTGATTTTCAAAAACGACAGAAAGGGAATCGGCAGGGCAAGGAGAAAATGAAGGAACGCCAATTATGAAGAGTGTGTATGTCGGCAATCTGCCGTATGCAACAACAGAGGTTGAACTCAAAGATCTGTTTGCCCAGTTCGGCCAGGTCTTCGGAGCCAGAATCAAGACAGATCGTGAAACCGGACGCCCTCTCGGCTATGGTTTTGTCCAGATGGAAGACGCCGACGCAGATAAAGCAATCGAAGCTCTGAACGGTAAAGACATCGGAGGCAGAAGTCTCCGGGTCAACGAATCCAGAGAAAGAACAGACCGTCCCCCGCAGAGAGACTTCGGCAGTGACCGCCCCGGCGGGTTCGATAACCGTCCCCCGCGCCGCGATTTCAACAGCGACCGTGAAGGCGGATATGACAGCCGTCCTCCGCGCCGCGATTTCAACAGCGACCGCCCAGGCGGGTTCGATAACCGTCCTCCGCGCCGCGACTTCAACAGCGACCGCCCCGGCGGGTTCGATAACCGTCCTCCTCACAGGGACTTCGATTCCGGCAGAGGAGAAGGCGAAGGAGGCCATTTCGGACGGAAAAGTGATAGTTTCGAGGGAGGGACATTCGACGAAAAGCCTCGCCGCCGCGATTTCAAGAAGAACGACAAGTTCCACAAGGAATTCCGCGAGAGCGACCGCCCGCGCCGTCCCTTGATCAAAAGTGACGACCGGAAAAAGAAATTCCGTCCCAACGAGGATTACGATCAGGAAGAATGATCCTTCAAGTCATTCCCAAACGCCGTGTTCCATTCCGGATACGGCGTTTTTTATTGTCTGTCGTGTTCAGAAAACAGGGATTCCGGAATATGATTTACCCAAGATGAACTTCTTGTGAAAGCCTGACCCGCCCCCTCGCCTCCATAAAAAAAGCAGGCGGATTTTCAGCGATAGACGGTAATTCTTTTGACCGCAAAAATCCCGCCGGGCGCATTGGACTTCACCTCCATCTTCAAACTTCTGGACGAAGACGGATTGCGGTAAACCAGCCGGACGGGGAGCAGTTCTTCGGCAATAGGCAGGGAAAAGGACTGGCCGTTGATCCGCAGGGTGTATTGCGCATTCAGATACGGCTGGAGTTCCAACTGGAGAACAGTCTCGCCGTTCTTCCCGTATTTTTCCGGAACCGGGATTTCCGGCAGTTCATACCATTGCTCCGCATTCGGAAGAGAAATCTCCATGGCGCCGGACGCATCCTGAAGAGCGGCTTTCCACTGTCCGAGGAAATCGCGCTGGGAACCGGTGAATTCGGGAGGCGGCACAACAGGCAGAGGAAGGAACCCCGCTTTTTGTTTGCCGGAAAGAAGTTTTTTCTCCTGATCGATCTGCTTCAGGTTCACGAAATTGTAGTCCGCAAGGTGTCCTTCGTAAATGGAGAGCACACAAACCTTTTTATTTTTCAGATACAGGTCCGGATGGTTGAAAAGCTCAAGGGGAATGGTATAGGCCGGACCATGGGCATGGACTGAAAACTCCTGCGGAAGATAAAGCATGCGCACGGCAAGAAGTCCGGCGAGACTTTTGAATCCGGGAAACGGAGTCTGGATGAAGCTGTTGCCGAGAACCAGCAATTTGGAATCCGACGGATTCTCCCGGTAAGGCTTCCCCTTGTATTTCACGATGCGGCAGGGAAGAGGAGAACCGGGTTTGAGAGTCCCCGCGTCGACGCCCGCGGGAATCACGCTTCTGGTAGCGGATAAGCCGTCTTCCATGGAGAAATCCGACGCGGCGCACCGGGGCGTCCACTCTCCGGGGAAACGTTTTTCGAGCCGCTTTGCAATCCGGTCCGCTATCACTTCCTGAGCTCCCTGTACGGGGTGCGGATCATGGGGATAGGCGAAAAGGAACGGATAACGGGACGCCTGTTCCAGAAGGGCGTCCATTACATACAGGGCTTCGATGTCGTTTTCCAGCAGGGTCCGGACGGTTTCTCCAGAAGCAGGATCGATGTATTGCGCAAACTCCGGATTCAAGGCCCGTGCGGCCACATCCCGGAAGTCCGGGATGACGACCACCATGAACTGGACCCCCTGGGCCTTGAGGTAACGGTCCAATTCCCGGATCGCCTCCAGATTGGAAACAATGGACAGATGCCGGAGAAATTCATGCCGGCGGGGCAGCACAAAACAGCTCTCCCCGACGCGTCCCCAGAAGAAGTCGCCGTCCAGTTTTTTGCATTCCTTCTGCCGGACGTCCCATACTTTCGAAAATGCGTCATTGATCGTTTTTTCGCGTCCCTTGATGCGGCCGATCCGTTCCGTCAGGGAGGCAAGGTCGTCAGCCATTTCTTTTTTCCGTGCGATTTCCGCGGCCGGAGAAACGGGAGGATTCTGCGGATGCCCGTAAGGGGAAACATACTCTCCGGGTTCGGCGAAATAAATTTTTGAAATTTCGTTCTGCGGCTGGAAATCACGAATTTTTTCCAGCTTCCGGACCAGGAACCGTTCCAGATCAAAAAGGTCCAGCGTATCGGACAGCTGGGTGGAGCGCTCCTTTTCCGAACCCTCCTGAAACGGGAGAACAGAAACCCGGATTCTGTCTCCTGCCTTCAGGTTGGCCGTCGGGGCAGGCTTGAAATCGGCAAAGGCGGGCGGCAGGAGGAGAATACGGCGGGGAACGGGCGGCCCTTTGAGGATCAGCTTCCCTTCCAGTTCGACGGAATAAAAGCAATTCGGGTAGTCCGATCTGGAAGGATCCGGACAGGGAGACGCCGCCGTAACGGTGCCCTCCAGCAGAGTGGTCCCTTTCAGACGCTGGTCATCGACAGGATAAAACCAGATTTCGGAAACATCGATCCAGCCGCTGACGGACAATCCGAACGCAGCCGTATTGGAATCGTCGCGGCTCTCGGCAATAAAATAATAGTCCTTGAAAAAAAGACTCCTGATCCTTTCCTTCGGAAGACGATATTCTTTCTCGTTGAGGTAAAAATAATGATAGGTCCGCATCAGCGGAATGATTTTGCCGAAACCACGGGCACGGATGCGGATCAGCGAAAGGGCCGGTTTGCGGCATCCATCCGAACTCATGAAGGAAACGGAATCGCCCGAGATCATCCTCCATTTTCCGCCCTGCACGGAAATACTCAGCAGACCGGGACGCTTCCAGTTTGACGGAAGATAGAATTTCCAGCCTTCCGGAAGACTGAAGCGGACAGGCGGCGTCCGGATCCCCGGAAGTGCTTGTTCCCATGTCTTTTGCGGATTCATCAGGGAAACCGCTCCAGCCCGGACCGCCTCAGGAGAAAAGGACAGGTCGTATTTCTTCAGGAGCGCCCGGCAGGTCTCATCGGTCGGGAGGTCTTTTCCGGAGACAAGCGGCTTCCAGAACAGGAGAAATATCCCAAGGGAGCAAACCGTGCCGGTCAGGAGAAGCAGAAAAAGGAATTTGATCCGGGATATCTTCATTTGGAAGTAACCTCTCCCCCTTTGATCAGCCGTTCCGCCATTATTTAGGAAGAATCTTCACCGCCAGATATTCCCGATGGCCCAGACTCCCGGTCAAAAGCACTTCCACTTTCCGTCCCACGTCATCGGCCACGACGCTCAGCGGTTTCAGTTTGCTCTTGCGAAGAACCACGATGTCCTCCGGCTTCAGAAGCGGAAGAGCGTCATACACGATTTTCGTGGGAAACATCCGGTTGTACTGCTCGTCCGGATGCGGTTCATCCAACATGAACAGAATCTTCGTGCGGACGTCCGGCGGGATCAATATCTTGTATTTGAGCGCTTCGTGATCCGGACCGACCTCGTACATGCAGAGTCTGCCTTTCCGGATTTTCTCCACCGAGGAAACGAAGAGGGTGGAATCCTCATAAGCGGCAATCAGCGGATTGACCCCGAGAATGTAAATGACTCCAAGCACAGCCCCCAGACAAAGCCAATGCGATTGCGGCGTATTCCGTTCTCCGCGGAAGAGAACAAGAAGAGCCAGACAAACCAGTGCAAGCCCCCATTGGAAGAAGGGAAGGACGTCGCATTTCAAGACGTAAACCGCAATCGGAAACATCCCGATCACTGTCATGATTCCCAGCCACGGCAGCAGCCGGTCCAGTACCCTGAAGGAATCCCGGAGCAAGCCGCCCCGCTTCCCTTCCAACGCCTCCAGAACACCCCACGCGCCGACCAATGCGATCGCGGGAATGCAAAGAGTGATGTAACGAAGGTGCTGGCAGCCCGGAATGCTCAGCAGGAACATCGGCAGGAAAACGTATCCCAGCCACCCGAAGACAGGCTGTTCCAGCAAACGGCGGCGTCCGAATATAAGAAAAACGATCATCGGGATCGAAAGCGGAGCCAGAGAGGGGATCACCTTGAAAAAATAGTAAAAATAATCGCCGCCCTCGATGCGCTTGCCGACCTGCCATTCCATGAATACTTCCCACAATTCCGCACCGCCGACGGCATGGATCAGAAAATATCCGCCCGCGAGGCATCCTGCCAGAACGACCGCCCCGACCGCGCCGAAATCCAGTATTTTCTTCCAGTCCTTCCGGGTCAGGAGGAAACCGCCGACCGCCGCGCCGAAAATCAGAAGTCCGATCAGGCCGCGGACAAGGAAACAGAAGACCAGAAAAACAGCAAAGAGAAGCATCTGGCGGAAACGTCCGCGGTCCTGCTGCAGGAAATAAAGCATCGTGACTCCGGCCGCGCACACGGGTGTGTCGATTCCGAACCCGGCGAATACATACAGATATTCAAACGAGAAGAAGGAGAGCGCCGCCGCATAAATTCCCAGTCCCTTGCGCTGTTTTTCGCCGATCAGCAGAGTCATGGCGATGGAATACGCGCCCAGAAGAAGGGTCGGAAGGGTCAGGTTCCAGAGTGTGATCCAGCGTCCGGCTCCGCACGTGAGCCAGGATGCAATCAGATACGGCGACGGATAATCCGGATAGGCCCAGCCGTTGAGCGTGGCAAACAGGCCGATGCCGTGCCGGCTCATATCCTCCACCATGAGGGCGAAACGGATGTCCAGCTTGGTGATGCCGACGCCGACCGTGCCCAGGGACAGCAGGAGGAAGGTTGTCAGGAAACAAAACCAGAACGGGGAAGCGGAAGCGATTCGGACAATTCGGGAACTCAACACGATTTCTCTCCGGAAGGGGGGTTAAAGGTTCTTTTTCAGCGGAGAAGCTGGCGGGTCAGGGCGTCTTCCGGGTATTCTTTCTTCAACAGGTCCGCGATCTTGTCCGCGGAGGGATCCTTGAGATCGGAAAGAAGGCCCCAGCACTTATAAAGGGCTTCCGGACGGCGGGAACTCTTCGGAAACAGAAGAGCCGTCTGATAGAAAGTCAGTGCGGCCTCCCGGAACTTCCCTTGGTCCTGGAGAATCAGCGCCTTTTTGAAAAAGGCGGCAAAGACAAGGTCGGGATTGTCCGACTTCAGAAGTTTGACCAGAAGGACCGTGGCTTCCGCATATCTTTTCTGTTCGATCAGGAGTTCGGCAAGAAGATCCGTGGCATACAGGAGATCCGTGAGGAGTGCCGGATTCTGAAGGCGTGTACTCCGCACGGTCTCCA
>Ga0209800_10003342_pt1 | contig 12829 bp, 11 predicted proteins | sample Higcelweek8metaG_FD_187174 | JGI IMG/M metagenome (GOLD analysis project Ga0209800, IMG submission 187174) | Freshwater pond sediment microbial communities from the University of Edinburgh, under environmental carbon perturbations - High... | ecosystem: Environmental > Aquatic > Freshwater >... | reverse complement strand
GGCTTTAACTATACTATCAACCATTTTAATAGAATTTAGCTGGTCCTGACCATACCCTTTGCCACCACCGGTTCCTGTTTCAGATTCATACATCATTGGCATACGAACCACTGATGCACGCCAGTCTTTTGCAATAGATGTAACAACAGAGCGCTTTACAAAGTCACGTCCGGCTTTGTGCTGCGCATGATAGAAACTCATACCCATTAATTGTGCTGGCTGACCATTGGCCCCCTGAATTTGATTTCCGACTACTTCAAGGGCTCCTATGTCATTGACAGGTGCGGATATTGCGAAGGTTGCAGCGCATAGAATTCCTATGAGGATCTTTTTCATTTTTTCTCCAATCATGTATTCAGTATGTTTTTTTGAAAAAGAATTTTGTAATAAATATCAATATAAGGGTAGAAATTGGTCAATTTCCTGCTTTTAAATTGAATTAATTATCAAGACTTATAAACATTTGTGATAATCTGATAAGAATCAGCTGGCTTTAAACAAAAATCGGAGAGTGGAATATTTAAAAGACTGTATAAATTAAAAGCGTCAGGTATAAATACCTGACGCCTTCCGCTTCACCCAAATTGTCTGCAAGAGGACCTTGCAATGTAGGATTATTATGTAGGTTCAATTAAGATACTATACTGTGACAGACAATGCAAATATTTTTTAAAAAAAATTTAAAAAAATAAATGACTCATTTTAGCAAGCCAGGGTAATCGTTTACATGTCGTAAATCGAATCATCCCGTAAAGGCCTGTTCTTTTTTCCTGTTCCTTTTACTGAATTATTTAATTTGAACAGATCTTTTTCGTCTATATCACCTATCTGCTGCTCAATTGAATCTGCGTCCTCACCGGCTTCCATGCGTGAGAGTGCTTCTTCCATTTTGTCACCAAGCTTCAGTCCTGTAACTGATGACAGTTTGCGCATCAGATCTGCTGCCTGACGCGGGTCATCCTCATTAAGCGATTCTGCTTCCGATGCAATTGACTGCATTGCCTGTTCCATCTTAGACTCATCAATGTTGAGTTGCGTCATTGAGTCGTCACCATCTGAATCACCCTTTGATCTGCCTGTGAAAGCGAATCTTGAAACCATTCTGTCAAGAGTATTTCTGGAGCACTTCGGACATAATGGTGTATCTGAAGTGTTGATTTTCTTTGAAAAAAAAGTAAATATTGTATTGCAATCTGCACAGAAAAATTCATACATCGGCATAATGGATACTCCTGAATCATTTGTCAATTTGACATATTTCGCAGCCTGTTACCGCAAGGTATTATCAATTCGTAATTGGATAAAATATAAATTCTGAACAGATGATTGGTTGGAATGGCTGAAGAAAAAAACATTTTAAATTTATATGTATTATGAAAATGCATCGGCAACTATACGGTCTCTTCCGTTTTTCTTTGCCTTATAAAGATTTGCATCTGCATGTTCAAAAAGACGAATTGCATTTTCATGTCCTGCAAACTCTGCACAGCCGACACTTATGGTTATAGATATGAGAATACTGTTATTACTTTCTGTGTGAACAACTTTTGCAATTTTTACAACATCCCGGATTTTTTCAGCCACACCGATTGCGCTCAATTTATCTGTATCAGGAAGTACCACAAGTATTTCATCACCACCATACCGTACTGCTATATCAGTGCTGCGTAATGCCTCTTTTATTGATTGTGCAACAATTTTTAGTACCTGATCACCGACAAGATGACCATAGGTATCATTTATTGTTTTAAAATGATCTATATCGATTAAAAGAAGACTGAGCTGATTTCCGGATTTTCTTGCATTGTCAATGTAACCGTTGAACATATTTTCAAAAAATGTCCGGTTGTACATATTTGTAAGCGCATCTGTTCTTGCGAGTTTTACAGTGCTTTCAAGAGACTTCTCAATGCGTTCAAGTTTTCTTACAATTTTTGCACTTGCAAGATTAAGTGAAAAGCCGCATTTTATAGCAGCATTTTCGCATGTAATATTAACAGATGCAGTTCTGACATCAGGAAATATTGTCTCACCAAAAGATACAATTGCCGGAAAATGCGTAAGATTCTCGTACTCTATATCAAGTTCAGGCAGTGTCTGGGCGACTGCAACATTCATGATTTCATTGAAAAAACCTGCGATTTCTTCCCTGTACTGAGTGTAATCACCCGATTGATCATCAATACCGATTAAACGCAGTGCATCGGGTTCACTGATTCCACAGATAAACCCACCCTGAACCTGGCCGTAAAAACTCATATATACTGTCATTCCCTGACTGAATCTGAAGGATTCTTCTTTGTATGTTTCACCGAATACCGTGAGCCTGATGCCTGTCATATCAAATATTGTATCACTTAGCTTATGGGCAAAAAATACAGTTCTCTGATTCAGATTGCTAATTTGTAAATTTCCAGTGTTATTGGGCATAATTGTTCACTTACGATATTTAATTAATATATCATACATTAGAACGAAAATTGTTCTCCTGCAGCGCAGAAATTTCTATTCTATCGGCTGCATATTTATTAAAAGATTCAATGATAATTTTATGTTGTTTTTCGATAATTTATTAATTATCAATAACTTATATTACTGCTTGAAATCATGTAATGCTGAATCGCGAAATCTCGGTACTGTTTAATTGTACAACTTTTCAGGCTGAAAGGGAATAGGCATTTTTCCGGACTTTTTTCAGCTGGTTAAAAAATGAAAATTCTTACAATATTTAAAATTTTTGATCAGTTTAGTCCTGACACCGGCAGTTTTCAGAATGCATATATTTACAATGTAATAAAATGTACTGAAAGTGTAAACATATCCTTGTTATATTTTATGAGCCTGATTATTTTATAATAGTATTGAAATCAGGCAGAATTATGTAACTGGAATTTATGGTGCAGCATGAATTCAGGAACTGTTTTGTATATAATATTTTAACAAGCGGTATTCGCTGCAATTATCAGGATGCTGCCGGTGCAGATAAACACTGAAAAAAGAAAATGCTGAAAAAACAGCATAATCATAAATTATGGATATAGCTGCTTTTATTGAACGGTCTGATTATTTCAGGGGAGTGTCTGCTTCCAATAGAAAATTGCTTGCGGAAATCTGCATTCCTAAAAATCTGGTGAAAAAAGAGGCACTTTTTTATGAGGGCGATGAGGGGAACGCATTTTATCTTCTTGCAAGCGGTGCTGTTGGACTTTACAAAGGTGTAGATAACGGCAGGGAAGTTGTGATTAAAATAATTCAGCCTGTCGAGCCCTTCGCAGAAGTGGTCCTTTTTGAACGTTCAACCTACCCCGTGACTGCAATTGCTATAAAAGATACTTTATTGTTTGTTATTCCTAAAAAGCAATTTCTCTCCTTACTTGACAATGAACACTTTCGTAATGACTTCATTACAATGCTCATGATGAAACAGCGCTATCTGGCTGAACGGATTAAATTTCTGACTGTACATGATGTCGAGGAGCGGTTCTTTATTTTTCTGAGAGAACATTTCGGGACAAATCTGAAACTGCAGTTAAATCTGTCAAAGAAAGATATTGCCGCTGCAATCGGTGCGACACCTGAAACTTACTCCCGTCTTATTACACGTCTATCAAAAGAAAATCGTATAAGTATAACTGGAAAAATTCTGACAATCAACTCACAAGTCAATAAATAGGTGTACCTTCAGATGTTCTCTGTGGAGAACGAAATGTGCTTATTGGAAACATTTTGCTTATTCTTATCAATTATATTAATCTTAAATATATAAAAAATGGAAATTTACACTTTTAAATAAACTTTTCAAAGGAGCCTGAAGTGTTAAGAAAAGGTTTTTTAACAGCAATATTGGCAGCGATGTTTCTATTGCTGTCCAGTTGCTCAAATATCAGCAATGAACCAGTGCGTTGGAGTAGTGCTGCCGAGGTTCCGGTGACAAATGAAAAGTTCGTTCTTATTGACGAATTTGATAATCTTTTTGATAGTAAAGATACTATCAAGTTCGTTGATCCGGATACATCAAAAAAAGGCGATACAATTAAATTTGTCAAGCCTTCCATTGATTCCTTTGAGTTTGAATCCAAAGAGGATAAAATAGATACACAGACAATTTTTGCGGTTCTGGGTCCGGTTCCATTGACAACTGCAGCGACAATCGGTGATACAGTATCTTTAGCTGCCCCGGCGGGAAGTTTCTCAGGTTCAGTATCAATAAGTGTCAGAAATGTATATAAGGTTACTTTTTACGATACTGCAACCAGTATATTACCTGTCAATGTTGACAATGTTTCCGCGTCAGCTTTGTCTAATGTGTCAATTGCTCTGCCGGGAGTTGATACTCAGGTGATTGCATCCATACCTGCGTATTCATCGGGCACGGCAAATATGGATGTACGCAATAAATCATTATCGCATAATATAACTGTTGCATTTACAGGAATTGCCGCGTCAGGGGGGGCAAAACAGCTGGGGCTGACATTCTCTCTCAATGGTCAACTTGTCAGCAGCTGCAGTGTCAGTGACTCGCTTGTAAAGTTTAAAAAAACAGTCAACACATCTTATGATATCACAGATACTGTGGCAATGGATTATATCGATTTTGAAAATGGGACATTCAATTATACCGTCAAGAACCAGACCGGTCTTGAATTGAAAGTCGGTGTGAATCATGAGCATCTCTGGCAAAGAGGGTATTGTGCAGAAAAACTGATTGAGAGCGTCAGTGATCTTAAAAAAAATAATTCATTGGATTCTGTCAGTTATTATGCCGGAAATAAAATCCTCATGGGAGTGAAAAATATTCTCCCCAATTCCAATGATTTGATTGCCCAGTCAAATATTGCTGACAGGCGATTATTTACATTGTGGGATACAACACGCCTGAAAACATACACAAGTATCGAGTATTCAATTGAGACTGCTGATCCGACAGGTGATACTGTCACACTGAATGCAGATGATTCAATCAGATTCACAGTATCAGCTGTAACGTTTAAATTCAGGGAATTTCTTGGTACTGTAAAGCTGCCGTATGTACGCAATGTTGATACCCAGAAAGTTGCCATAACACTGCCGGACCCGCTTGATCAGTCAATGATGGACTCACTCCGGGGACATGTGGTCTTTGGAGATGTAAAGGGAGTTGTCAATGCCCGGGCAAGTATGCCGGAGCGGTCATATATTGACACTATGGAATTGTCTTTTGTCGCGCAGCCCCAGAATGCCATGCTCATAAGAGATTCAACATTGACACGGTTTACCAATGTCATAAATGACTCGCTTTATATAAGGTCAATAAATATAACAAATGTGACAAATCAGTTTCCTGATACAGTAATTATCAATACGAAAATAAAAATACCTGCAGGAACCCGAATGCGCGTCTGCAATGATCTCGCGTCTTCAGATGAGCTTGATTATAAAAAGTATATTGGCAGAATGACAGTAAAACTTGCCACACGGTACATTCTTGAACCGAAGATTGACTGGACTGTAACCGCGCCTGCACTGCTTGATCTTGGAAGCAGTCACTTTGAAGTGATTGAGCCTCTGAGGTTTTTCAGAAAACTTGAGGATCGCAAGGTTTTGATGAGTTTAAAGATTAAAAACAATTCAAATCTGAACATGCATATATATTCTTTAATAGCACCTGACAACCTTATGGATACTCTTGACTCATTGTCAACGGATGAATTTGTTTCACTGATCATGAAGAAAGACAGTGCTGAAAAAAGAGGATTTGTCAATTTTATGAGCGACACCGGCATATATGTGCCAAAGCGTCAGGATACTGCATTTGCATTAAGTGAAGTAAGGCTTGATCACAGTCAGCTTGAAACAATTCTGAGTGCAGACTCATGCAGCTGGAGATGGCTTGCGCGGCTTGAAGTTCAGAACCGTGATGCATTGACAGATACGGATTATATTGATATAAGGTCCAAGCTTCGTATTGATGGAATAAACAGCACAGACTCTCTTTTGATCTGGGAATGATGAAAGGTAATATAATGAATAAATTTAAATATATTTTGTCAGGTGTCGCTGCATTCTGCACCGTATCATCTGCTGCGGTAGATCAGAATCCGATAAGTACAGGTACTACACAGACAAGAAATGCAAACGGATACAGCTTCGAGGCTGTATATCATAATCCTGCCATACTTGGAGTAGATAAAATCCCGCGTGGAGGACTATTCGTCCCTGCACTCAATTTCGGTATTGGAGTGTGGAGTGATAAGCTTGCTTTAAAACCATCTTTTCTCAATAAGATTGACAGTATTAAAGAAGGAAGCGAACTTGTAAGCAGGATTCTAAGAAGAAGCTTTGACCTTGAGGGGCTAAGTCCGGATCAGGTTTCTGACAAGTTGACCGATGAGTTTGAGGGCGGTGTCAAAGTGTATGCCGGAGCCCGTACATCACTCCTTAACGGAGCGTGGGGGCGCTTCGGGTTTGATATAACTACACATTTTGATGAAGAGGTGCATATTCCTGAAGGACCGCTTTTTATGCTCTTTTCAAAAGACAAGGGTTTACTTGAGGGTAATACTCTTGACTTCAAGGACTTTCGTCAGGAAGCAATATGGGCGACAGATTTTACATTTCATCTTGGTCTGCCCGTTGAAATCCCGGCACTTCACAGACTGTTCAGACTTCAATATGGTGCCGGTGGACTTGGTATTAAATATGTAATGGGACATTCGATACTAAGAGCGACTACTGAAGATGGTTACATAAAATATACAAACAATAACGAAATTGAGACAAAAGGAAAAATACATATCCAGACTGCCGGCTTTGGCTTTCATGGACCATGGGAGAGAGATGGATTCTTTGACGGCGGATTGCCCGTATCAGGACATGGTATCGGTGTTGATCTCGGGGGCATCTTATATGACAAGACTGGTTCTCTTACTGTAAATGTTCAGAACCTAGGTGTCCTTTTCTGGACAAATAATGTAAGGGATGTAACATACCAGATCAACAAAAAAGATCTTGATGCGTATGATATCATAAAAGGAATCGATGATGTGGGCGATGACTGGGATAGTCTGAGTCTGAGAATATTCAATCACAATGAAGGAGAGTATGTCAGCGGACCAAATGATACACTTGAGAAAAGTGAATCTTTTGTAACTATGCTTCCGATTACTTTGAATATTGGTTATTCCCGTTCATGGGACAATTCAAAAAGTTCTAAAAAGTATCTCCAGTGGATCGCTGATAACGCAAGTGCGGGTGCCAACTATGAACAGGGTCTTTCCCGCGGTCCCGGCAGATCATTTGTTCCCAGATTGTCAATAGGCGGCGAGTCAGGAACACTGAAAGGTTTTGTACCGCTCCGTGCCGGTTTTATTTTTGGCGGGGCTGAAAAAATCGGTTCCGCTCTTGGATTTGGAGTAAATCTGAAATACTTCTCATTTAATGCGTCATATAAGGCAATCGGTCATCTGTTATTCGTACCGAAAAGAGGCATGGAACTCGCTGCAGGAATAAATCTTGCATGGGGTATGAAAATAGATTCAGATAAGGATGGAATAACTGACAAAGAGGATAATTGCCCGGAAATTCCCGAGGATTTCGATAATTTCGAAGACACAGACGGCTGTCCTGATATTGACAATGATAAAGACGGCATCGCGGATACTGTTGACAATTGTATAAATGATCCTGAGGATATTGATTCATTTGAAGACGATGACGGCTGTCCGGATTTTGATAATGACAAGGATGAAATTGCAGACAGTCTTGACAAGTGTCCTGATGATCCGGAAGACAGGGATAACTTTGAAGATTCTGACGGCTGTCCGGATCTTGACAATGATAAAGATAATGTTGCAGACAGTATTGATAAATGTCCTAATGTACCTGAGGATATTGATTCATTTGAGGATGCCGACGGCTGTCCGGACTTTGACAATGACAGGGATGGAATTGCCGATACTGTGGATCAGTGCAGGAATGAACCGGAATCATTCAACGGTTATAAGGATACTGACGGTTGTCCGGATACACTGATCAAGCCGACAGAGAAAGAGACAGTTATACTGAATAAAAATCTGCGTTCAATCAATTTCAAGACCGGCAGCGCGGAACTTGTAGCTGCATCATACACAGGACTTGACTTTATAGCAAATTTCCTGAAGCAGTATCCAGATTTACGTTATGAGATTCAGGGACACACTGACGATCAGGGTTCAGATGACTTTAATCTGCTGCTTAGCGCAGCCCGTGCAGGAACAGTCCGGGCCTACCTGATATCAAAGGCAATTCCTGAGTCGAATGTTATTGCCATTGGTTATGGTGAAGGGGTTCCTGTCGCGGATAATAAAACCGCTTCAGGACGTGCTCTTAACAGAAGGGTAGAATTTAAAGTTGTTGAAACCAATGATGAGTTCAATACTTTGAAAATCAGGGAAGCTGATTTTAATGAAAAAGTAAAGAGCGCGAAAATCAAAGGCGTAAAATAGACCAGCCTTTAATTTGTAAAGTTATGAGTATCGGTTGTCAGCTGCATCGCAGCTGGCAGCCGATTTTTTTATACCAGACGCATACAGGGATTTTCATGCGTTTTCGAATTCTATAATAATTTTACATAGTGGTAATTATTCATTCAACAAGTTCCTTGTTGAACCGGATGTTCATATTGTTTGTAAAATTGACAATGTTGAAAGACTGAATTTAAATATTCAGACAGAACTGCGATTTGCAGACCGCACAACTATTTTGGGTTGGCCATTAGCAATTGGAATGGCTGCAGGGTGGGGTATTGGTACTTTTAGTGGTGTTGCATATGACTACTTTAGCGGGGGGAAAAAATGAATGATGAAATGGTAATTGTAAAACCAGCGTTTTTGTTGAGAATAATGGTTTTATTTATCTCAATCGTGGGTACAAATGTAATTTATGCTGATTTAAAAAGTCATGAGTTTTTAATGAGTTATATATTATGTTACGATAGAATTAAACTTTTATTTGGTTTCATTTGTTCATGGTCTTTTGTAGTTTTTTCAAATATAACGCGTACAGAAATAAGTAAAGCGGGAATATCTAACGAGCTCAGAATATTTAAGTTTACTTTGTATAAAGGTTTTTTTAGAAAATGGGAAGATATGGAAATTCGATATTATCCATTGTATATTTTCCCTGCTGTTGCCGTAGATAAAAACGCGAGCCCCATTTTCTTTAAACTACTTCATAATAATTTCAGACCCGCACTTCAAATGATAGGTAAATATGGAATTGATCGCGTTGTAAAAGAAAGTGACAAGAAATATTTCGCATGATTTATTTCCGACAAGAAGTGATCAATCTTGCTGAGCGATTATGTTTACCTAATACAATTATAAGGATTTAAAATGAGTAAATTTAGTATTGAACATATAGGGCTAATTGTCAGAGAACCTGTCAAAATGGCAAATTGGTATAAAAATATACTTGGATTTGAAATTAACCTCTCGACCGCTAACGATGATGGAGATAAAAGTGTTGCTTTTATTTCCGAAAATGAAAATAAAGTAATGTTGGAGTTTTTCAAACACTCGGGTATTCCAGCGTTATGTGATTCATTAAATAATCACCTTCAATTACATGTAGCTTTTACAAGTGAAGATCCGGAAAAAGATATGGAATACCTCATTAACAACGGTGCTAAATTTATAGAAAAATGTCCAGTAACATTGCCAGGAGATTATCTGATTGTATTGCATGACCCTTGGGGAAACTGTATTCAATTAGTCAAACGGAATAAGAAATTTAATACATAAAAAATCGCGCCTTAAGAGGAAAACAGCTTAAAAACGTCGCACAACAGCTCGAATTTCTAATAGTCAAGGCCCTACTAAAAATTCGAGCTACCCGTTGGTGTAAACTGCATTTGTAATTTGGCATTTTAAAGAACTGCACATTGTGTGCAGAAGAATAAATCAGGATGGAATTTATGAATTATAACAAGACAGATATTCATCAACGAATGTTGCAAAACATTACCCTTAAAACATCACTTTCATTCAATGAAAGAAATAAAGATATTTCAGAATATGTAAAACAGTATAATATTAAAATTACAAGGATATCTTACAATACCAAGCTTACCGGCCATGTTCCTGATGTTAAACGGGAACTGGTCGACAGCGTTGCCTTTCATATCGATTGTAGTTGGGATAACAATAAATATGTCGGGCAGGTGCATGCACGAAAATTTATAACTTATGTTACAGATTAAGAAATAATTATGAAAAATATTTGTCTTATTGCGATACTTGTATGTTCGGTTTTTACCTTGAGTTGTGATGAGAAATGCACATGATTAATAAATTAATAAAAAATACAATTCTATCAATAATGTTCTTATTATGTACAAGCTCATTTGTCTTTTCAAAAGAATCTGTAATTGCTGGTTTGCTAAAGAATAATTCAGAATACCTTTTAAAATTTATTGAAAGACCTGGAAATAAAATTTGGTCAGCAAGTAAAAAGTTAAAAGAGATGCTACAGTCGGAAGATATTTCTAATGGAAAAGAAAAAGATTTTTTAAAATATTTGAGATTACTTGACCAAAGCAGTACAGAGTCAATATTTTTAGAAGATTCGGTAATCAATACAATATTGATTTCTTCAATTTTAGAACCTGATAGCATATTACGTGAATCAATCATAGATGATATCTACAATTATTGCAGACCGGATTATATAAAATCCAATTATCAAATTATTAAAAAAGCATATGATTCGTCAATTTGTATTTCACATAAATTTGGAATCTTATTAATTCTTAAAATGGATTATCTTTCTGAGTCACAAAAGAAATGCTTACTGAACAGTGGTCGTTTACCTGACTTTATCAATGCTATGAATGGTGACAGTGTATATGTGAAAAAAATGTATGATAATTTCGCTAATGCAAAAGACTACAGATCGATAAGAAAGTATGCAGAGTACTTGGGTATGCTTGGAACTGATACTGCCGTTAAACTATTGCTTTCAAAGTTTTCTAGTAACATATGTGATCTTAGTAAAACTAATTCTATTCGTTATCCAATTATGTGTGCATTAGCACATATTTTCCCTCAAGATTCTGTTTTCAAAAATATTCGAATTATTTCGGCAAAAGGGGAAGATCGGTATGCACTTCATTATAATAAAAGTAATGAAGAAATAATTAAAATCAATCTTTCGATTATGAGCATGAATAATGGAATTAATGATGTATCAATTGACTATTCGGTTGTAAAAAACAAAATTGATTATGTAATAAATTGGGCAGATAGAAAGTATTCAATTAAGATCAAAGAACCGATAGAAAAACCATATTTAGTTAACCACACTCATGTTAAAATACAACAAGATGATTTTAACAAAAGACAACGTTCTGTCAATATAGAAGAAATGGATACTACAAAAGTAATAATCTTTAATCCAGTAATAACACTTGAACCTGCAAGGAGTCAATAACGATAATGAATTGTCAACACCGAAATAATAGTTCTCATTTTCGCCGAAAAATTATTTCCCAAATTGCTTTGCATTAGATAATTGTGCAGGTTGAGCAAGCCAAGGTCTTGAACGTCTATTGTTTCAACCAGTACTCATACAAATCATCAAGTGTTTTTTCGAGCGTGATTGTGATATTCCACCCGGTATGTTTTTTCAGTTTGGAGTTATCGCCTGTAAGATAGCGGTTTGTCGCATGGCCGCGCTGTTTTGATTTTTCCTGCTGAATGGCAATCTTTTTTGAGGACTTGGCAGATAGATAGGTTAATATCCACTCAAGCGTGTAGCCTTTTCCGCTGCACACATTGTAAACTTCACCTGGTTTACCGTATTTTAAAATTCTGTAGTATCCGTCAACAACATCACGGACATCTGTAAAATCAATGGTTGCATCCAGACTACCTGTAGACAGAATGGGATCTGTCAACCCTCTGTCGATATTGACAATCTGCTTGGCCCAGTCTGAGCACACAAACAGTGGTGATTGACCGGGGCCCGTATGGTTGAATGAGCGTGTAAAGAAGATTTTCATACCGAATTGTCTATTATACTGCTGTCCGAAAAGCTCCGCGCAGTATTTTGTGATACCGTAGAAATTTTCCGGCAGAGGATGAATATCTTCTGTAATAACATTTGCATTGATATTGGAGCTGTATTCCTTTGATGAACCTATAAAAAGAATTTTAGCTCCCTGACATGAATTTCGTGCTGCTTCAAAAATAGACAGTGTTCCAAGAACATTTATTTCAATTGAACCCAAAGGTGATTTGTCCGCATCAGGAAGGTAACTTACACCTGCAAGATGAAATATAAGCTCCGGCTGCAGTCTGCCAAAAAGTGATTCCAGTTTATCACGCTCAAGAATATTGATTTTTTCATATGTTATGTCGGGATTTCTTGATAAGTCAGAATTGTCTATTCCGGTTACACTGTAGCCTTCAGCCTGAAGAAGTTTGGCTAACCACTGTCCGACAAAGCCGTTACTGCCTGTAATCACTGCATTTGGCATAATACTCATCTATTTATTTCCTTAAATAATTCTATTTCTTAATAACAAATTGCTTCCTTAAAATACGTTAAGGACATAAAAATACGCTTATAAAAAAATGATACTGTTTTTTTCTGAGTAAGTACTGATTTTATTATTAAAACTCAACACCTTTCTGTGCTTTAATTCCATTTTTAAAACCATGTTTGATTGAATCTATAACATTTACAGTATCTGCAAGAGAAATTAACGAATCTGGTGCGTTTCTTCCTGTACAGATAATAATCGCATTTTTATGTGCCGTTTTTATTGTGTCAATTACAGAACTTTCTGATATGAGCCCAAGGTGCATTGCTC
>Ga0209800_10003340_pt1 | contig 12835 bp, 14 predicted proteins | sample Higcelweek8metaG_FD_187174 | JGI IMG/M metagenome (GOLD analysis project Ga0209800, IMG submission 187174) | Freshwater pond sediment microbial communities from the University of Edinburgh, under environmental carbon perturbations - High... | ecosystem: Environmental > Aquatic > Freshwater >... | reverse complement strand
CATGTCAGGGTAAAAAAAGAGGTGAGAAGCCATATTGAATTCAGAAAATTCAACTTAATTGCAGATCCAATTCCATGTGAAAAATTTGATGTTGTTCTGTGCCGCAATGTAATGATCTACTTTGACAGCCAGACCACAGAAAAGGTTATCAACACCCTCTACCACTCCTTGCAAACCGGGGGGCTGTTTATAATCGGTCAGGCAGAGAGCCTTATGACTCTTAAACACAACTTCAGACCTGTCAGAAAAACCCCCTCTACTTTTCAGAAGTAGAGATGTTGTGCAGCCTACTTCTTCATAGTAGAGATGTGATGTTACGAAGCATCTTCTTCATAAATGGCATCTTCAATTCATTTCATAAATGCATTGATCTTTTCACCTTCTGTGTGCCTGAGACTTGAATCTTCTTGTAATCATCTCAATGATCTCCTCCGCACTGGTCTCAATAGGTTTATTGCTCACATCTACCATGGAGAAACCATGTGTAATATAGTACTTTCTGGCTTCAAATATCTCCTTTTCAATCTCATCCCGGGAAGAGTAGGCATAGATGTCTGATGTTCCAAGAGTCTCCTGCCTCAATCTTCTATGCGCCATGAGCTGCTCAACATTTATGTTAAGAGCAATGATGCGTCGCCTGTCGATCTGTTTGAGAACCTCTGGCATGGGTACCCCGATCACAAGGGGAACATTGGCGGTTTTCCACCCCATTATGGCAAGATACATGGCAAGAGGAGTTTTTCCTGCTCTTGACAGACCCACCAGAATAATTTCCGCCTGAGTCAGATTTTCAGGGTTTACACCATCATCGTGGGCCAGGGCAAACTCAATTGCTGATATCTGATCAAGATCCACATTCTGGATCTCCCTGTAGAGTCCGGGCTTTTCAAGTGGCTCACTGTCAAGAAAAGCCTGTACCTTAGAGAGTACCGGCCCCATGAGGTCAATGGTTACAATATCCTGTTCAATCCCCCTGCGTGTGATGTACTGCCTTAAATTCCTGTTGACAATTGTATGGACAATCAGGCTTTCAGTATCCCGTGCTTTTTCAATAATATCATCCACCTGTGCCTCTGACCTGATATGGGGTACCTTGACAACAGTGATATCATTGTGAGGAAACTGCACCAGAGCACTCTGTACAAGATGGGAGGCATTAATCCCCTCACCACATGATGCAATGTATATCATGTGAAAATTTTCATTGACAATCTTTTCAACTATATTCATTCTTTGACCTTTGAAATTTCTGGGAAGACAGCTAAGGTGGCAGGACTCTGTTTTGATCTTGATCTTCTCTGCCGCCTCTGTTTCTGCTTTTTAAATCTGATAAATTGATCTGTTTCATAGGGCTCTTTGCCTGAAGCGATAAGTTCAACCTGTTCAACAAGCCGCCTCAGAGCAAGAAAACGGTTGATGTTGCGGGATCTGTCAGAACCGCATTTTACGGTAATCCCGGTGGGGATATGCTTTAAAAAGACAGCAGAGGAGGTTTTATTCACCTTCTGCCCTCCCCTGCCTGATGATTTTATGAATTTCTCTTCAATATCACGTTTAAGAATACCTGAAGCAGCAGCTCTTTTTTCAAGTTCTTCAATTTTTTCTTTAGATGGCCCCATACCACTACCTTTTGGAGGTTTTTTTTGGATAATTCAGCTAGTGTTAAAAGTAAAACACAATATACCTGTAATGAGTACAGAGAAGAGATGATACTTGCCTCACTCAGACAACGTCTTGCCAATGCTGAGCTTTCACATGATGAGAAGCTGGCACTGATGAAAGAGATTGAGAAGATTGAGAAAGAGATGGGATTCTGATCCATCAGACAGCAAGAGTCGACACTATTTTTCACACCACAATATCAAACCATAATGAGATCCATAAGCCCTTTCTCCTTAAGATACTGGGGATAGAGTCTGTAAGCAGGTTTAAGCACTGGCAGAAGTTTCAGAGTCTTGGGAACATTACCCTTTGCCACCACAAGGCGACGGGTCAGAGCACTGACCAGGTTGGCCTTGCCATGCCAGAATCTGTGTGCAAAATCTGCATCCATGGTCATGGTCACCTCAGGTTTACCTGCAAAATCACCAGCAATAATTTTAAGCTCCTCTCCTGTGGCATCAATGGTAATAGTTGCAGATGGATTCTTATAGATGAACTGCACACAGAGCCCTGTCTTTAAAAGCGCAGGTCCAAGCTCCGCATCTCCCTTGAGAAGTTCATAAAAGCCAACCAGAACATCATAGAGCTGCCCACTATCCTTAAAGACCCCCTTCATAGCCTTGTCGCCTCCCATTGCTGCTCTTGCTCTGCCTGATTTGAGATCCTCATCAGAGACCTTAAGAGGCTTATCTGTACGGTAGTAGGCTCTCTTTATGATCTCGATCACATCCTCCCGCCTGGGCTCAACAGGATTGTAGAGCATTGAGCCATCTTCCATGGCAGTGTCAGCCACCTGATCAAGCTTTGCAAGATCATCACTGATGCCAGCATCTTTTAAATTGAGAGGAATACCTGTTAAAAATGCCAGTTGACGGTTCAGAGTCCTGATTCTCTCCACACCAGCATAAGCTGCCTTTTTTCTGACCCACTGATCTACAAACCCGAGGCTTTCAAGCTTCTTAATGGCAAACTCCTTCACAGCGGTGGAGCCATTGTCAACCACCTGCTGGAAAGTCTTTGATTCTGTCTTTTGGGCAAGCTTTGACAGAAGAGCAAATTTTCCTGTCTTGATGATACTCTGGCTATCTGTTATTACCTCAGGAAATGATATTCCCATGGTGATGGCAATGTCTGCAAACCGGTCTAATCTTGAATCAAGGTTGTACTCCATCACCTCAGGCAGAATCAGTGCATTGGCAAGGCCGTGTGGAATATGATAAACCCCGCCAAGAGCATGGGAGATCCCATGAACCATCCCGACCATTGAGTGTGAAAAGGCAACTCCTGCAAGAAAACTGCCCACCAGCATGGCCCCTCTTGCCTCAATATCCTGAGGTTTTGCACAGGCAACCAGAATATTTTCCGAGATGAGTTTTATAGCGTGAAGAGCAAGAGCATCTGAAGCAGGAGACCACTCCTTATCAACGTAAGCTTCAATGGCATGAACCAGTGCATCCATACCAGTTGATGCGGTAAGTCTGCCTGGAAGCGACAGAGTCAGTTCAGGATCAAGAATAGCAAGCTGGGGTAGAAACTGCTCTTCTGCAAAGGGAAGCTTCACATCATTATCAGGATCTGCAATGACAGCCACCTTTGTCACCTCAGATCCTGTTCCGGCAGTTGTGGGGATAATGATTGAGGGGAACAGTAACTCGCTGCTATCAAGGAGATATGCCCCCATGTGCTCTTCAACCTTACCACCCTTTTTCATCACAAGATTGGCAACTTTGGCTGTGTCAATCACACTGCCCCCACCAACGGCAATGATCATGTCGCACTTATCGGCAACGCCCTGGGCAGCACAATCCTGAACGGTCTTCAGTGTTGAATTTGGAGGCACATCATCAAACACCGATACAATCTCAATTTCACTGTTCTTGAATCCGTTTTTCACCTTTTCAACAGGCCCTGCACCAGCCAGAATAGCATCAGTGACTAACAGCGCTCTTTTTTTACCGAACCGTGCAACAGCTTTTTCAATGTTGCTGATAATGCCTGCACCGTAAACCAACTTTGTAGGAAGTGAAAATTCAAAATAGTCAGGAAGCATCAACGTTCTCCTTTTTTATGAGATTTTTATATGAAAGTATTTTCAAATAGCTGTAATCATAGGGGTTTTCATTCTTGGTTGTGGCAGACCGATCTGCCATGTAGGTTATAAAATATTTTTCAACTGGTTACTGGCACTCTTATATCCGTCGTCCATCAGTTCATTGGCTTGTTTCAAAGAGAAGTTTAACAAGGATGGTATTCCAAGCATTCTGGATGGGGCAATGGTTATGATTCGTGGAGTTTTTCTTCTACTATTTTTCACCATAGTATTAGAGGTATTGTCACTTAACAGCTCTTTTCTTCTCAAGTAGAGAGAACCAGGAAGCAGATCATTAACGCCTGGATTCCCACCATCCATGAAGTACCCCATGATTGTGCTCTGATAAGAGGAGATAAGAGAGTGCTCCATCAGATGCTCTCCTGCGTCCATAACCCCTTTTGGTTCAGGAAGAGCTGACAGATGCCCAACAGGTGAGAGAAGTACAACAATGATCTCATCCATCCCCCTCACCAGAGCAGGCAGCAGAGGGACATTGGCCATGATACCGCCATCCCAATACAAGGTACCATCAATTTTATGAGGTGGAAAGATGATGGGCATGGCGCTTGATGCCATAAGGTGGTCAATGGTTATCTCATTCTGATTAAAGAATTCAGGTAGAGCAGTGTGCATGTTGACAGCAGATATTACAATCTCAGTTCTGCTTCTTTTCAATCTGTTAAAATCAATTGAAGCGAGCAGCATCTCCTTGAGCGGAGCTGTATCCATAAGAGGGGCAAGGCGTCTCCTGAAAAGAGCATTTGCAATAAACTTGGCTATCTGCAGTCTGTATATATTCTTTCGGCCTGATTTTATCCAGATCTCTCTGGTCTCTTCAAAGGTGAGCCCTGACCCTATTGCCACTGCATTAATGGCACCAATTGAGGTGCCGCAGATCATATCCGGACACCAGTTCTTCTCTTGAAGATATCTCCACACCCCGATCTGAAAAGATCCTCTTGACCCACCACCTGATAAAATCAGTGCTCTTTTCACCTCGCCTCCCATACTTGTCAATTAAATTTCAGTAAAACACAAATTCATACCAAATTCCACAAAATTTCTGAACTTCGATCTGAAGACCAAAGCTATCTCTTTTTTACTTGGCAGATTCAGCATTTCAGGGTTATGATTCATCAGTCAACCTTTTTTAAGTGAACTTATATCCAACAGCGAGAGTCTGTTAAAAAAATGCTCAATCTCAGAAGTATTGGAATCATCGGAAGAACCTATCGCCATGTAAACCGCTATCGCCAGATACTGACAATTCTGTTCAGGTACGGGTTTGACAATATAATTGATCTTCTCAGGATCGACCAGTACCTTGAGGTGGGTCTTCAGATGATATCAAGAAAGAAACGGGAGCGGGTTGAACGGCTCACTCCACAGGAGAGGGTCAGGCTGATCTTTGAGGAACTTGGCCCCACATTTATCAAATTTGGACAGATTCTCTCCACAAGACCTGACCTAATCCCCCTGCCCTTTATCCATGAGCTGGAAAAACTACAGGACAATGTTCCAGCCTTCAGCTTCTCCAAGGTTCAATCCATTATTGAATCAGAGTTCAGATCAGATGAGTCTCTTTTTAAATCAGGTGATGAACTCCCGCAATCGAGCAGTCACAGCGATGAATTTGTAGAGCATAGCTTTCAATTCAGAGGAAATCCATTCAAATCAATAGAGGAGCGCCCCTTTGCATCAGCCTCCATAGGTCAGGTGCACCGTGCAATCTTACAGAATGGAGAGATAGTTGCTGTCAAAATTCAGCGTCCCGGGATCAGAAGATTGATTGAAGTTGATCTTGAGATTCTTCTGCACCTTGCAACCCTTATGGAACGCCACATTGAGGATCTATCTCTCTTTAAGCCTGTCAAGATTGTGCAGGAGTTTGCATCAACCCTGGAAAAAGAGCTTGATTATACTCTTGAAGCATCAAACATGGTTCGGGTTGCAAAGCAGTTTCTGTCTGATCCCGGTATCTCTATCCCGAAAGTCTATATGGATCATACAACCAGCTCCATACTTACCATGGAGTATATCAATGGCATAAAGATATCTGAGGTCAATATACTTGATGCAAAAGGGTATGACAGAGAGCAGATCACAAAGAGGGGGGCAGATTTTATCCTGACACAGGTGCTGGAGCACGGCTTTTTTCACGGAGATCTTCACCCGGGCAACATCTTTGTACTACCCGGCAATGTTATCTGTCCTGTAGATTTTGGCATCATGGGGTTTGTGGATCAATACTCACGTGAGGTCTTTATTGATATCATTGCAAATACAGTGGTGCAGAATATCTTTCAGGTGAGCCGCCTGCTGCTTGAGCTTACCGATTACGATGAAGAGCCCAACTTAAGGGCTTTAGAACGGGATATTGCTGGATTTGCCGGTCACTACTTTACCGGAGCTGTTCTCAAAGAGATCAACATGGGTAAGATGCTGCAAGATATTGTTCAGATTGCCATGAACCACAGGCTCAGGCTCTATCCTGAAACATTTCTCATGCTAAGAGCCTTTACAGCGGTGGAGGGTGTTGCCCATATGATCTGCCCTGAGTTTGACATGGTGAGCCATGCTGCCCCATACATCAGAAGGGCAAAGGCTGCACGCTTCTCACCATCAAGACTCTCTGATGATATCAGCCGTCTCTCCAGTGAATCAATCAAACTGATCCAGAGCATTCCAAAGGAGTCTCTTGCCATTCTCCGCCAGCTGCGCAAGGGGAGACTCACTCTGGGTGTTGAGATTCAGGGGCTTGAGAGGATGATCTCTGCCCATCACCAGGCAAATAACAAAATTGCAACAGCAATCGTTGTTGCAGCCCTTATCCTTGGCTCTTCCATGACTCTCTGTTTCAGTGTGCCACCACTTGTTCTGGGACTTTCACTCATTGGCATTGGCGGGTTTGTATGCGCAGGTGTTATTGGATTCATGCTTATCATCTCAATGTTCAAACAGTAGAAAAAGCTTACTGTAAATATAACGGCCATGCCCTGATAGGCACAACGAAGCATGAAAGTTGTAGAGACGCAAGATCTTGCGTCTCTACAGAGTACCAACCAGTTTCTATCCCTAGACTTTCATATAAAAATAATCTTGCAAAGAACAGAAGTAACCTCTCTTATATAACCTGCGCTCTGGCGAACTCTATCCCTGAGCAATGATTTCCAGAATGCTCCTTGAGGTGTACTCCCCTACATCTGCCAATCCGGCAGTTGAGATGAAGCGATCAGCATTACTGGAGAAAAGGCAGGTGACTGATGCATCAAAATCCTCATCCGCTTCATAGAAAATATAGCATAACGCTATTTTGGGAAGCGGATAGACCACAAATGCAAAATCTCCAGCAGTTCCGGCAGGAGCATCCTCTCCTCTTAAGATCTTCTTGATATCACCAACTTTTTTTCTGATCCTGGAGACAGCAGGTATCAACAGCTGTTCTGTATGGGTTGTGAATGCACCCACGTATGGCATTGTGCCAGGGAACTCCTTGAAACCCCTGAACGGTTCTGTGATGCAGGTATCTGGGCAGGCATGAAGAGCATAAAGAGATATGAGAATGGCAAGAACAGAGGCTTGCTGATTCAGATCCTCTTTATGCTCCGGTACTGCCGTCTCAGCTTCTGATGGTGCAAGGCCGGAGATCCCTCTATCTCTGGAACAGTTCAGTGAAGAGAGGGTAACTCCACTGTTTGCTATAATACAGCTTCTGCCAAAAGCTGTAACTTCAAAGGTATGATCAATCTGCCTGCCCGGCAGGTTGGCAGAAAAGTTGTCGGGCAGGTTGGAGAAGAGAGTTTCAAGATTTTTCTGGACAATATCCAGATAGTTATCCTTAACCGTGTTGATATTTTCCATGACTCTGCCTCTGATTATTGTGCCCATTTCCCCATAAATTCAAGCAGCTGATTGTCATCAAGTAGCTTTTTCATAACATCGTTGAGCATCTCATTGATGAACTTCTCATTCTGTGCAGCAGTTGCCACCACCACATTTCTCTTTTCACTGTTCACATTATAGACATTCTCATAAAATCTTTTACTCTGATTTGAATCGTACAGATTGACAATTGCCCTGATTGTTGCGCTGGTATGAATCCCGCCTGTCCACTGACTTGTTGATGTGTAGTACTTGAATGATTCAATCTCAATCTTCAAGGAGGGGGACTCATCAGGTTTGCATACCAATGGGTTAAATCCTTTTTTCATAAGCCCCTTGATTGCCTCATAAAGAACAATTTTTTCAAGGCTCTGACCCAATGTGATCTCTCCTCCTGATGCCATGTCTGAAGAGGTTCTGTACCCGACTATACTGTTTGGCCTCTTATCAACAACCTTTACGGTGATCATCTTTCCGTTTCCCTGATTACTCTCTACAACAGGGATGTCAGGGATCAATTTGACAACCTGAGATTTGTCAGCACAGGCAACTATTCCCAGAGAACAGAGGAGCACCAGAACAGTTTTTAACAGTGATTTCATCATAATGTAATCTGACTTCATTGGAATTTTCTCCTTTTACATTCAACTCTCTTATTGAAATAAATATGTAACTGCAAAACTGACTATTTTTTTATTCACCTAATCTTAAAAAAGAATTCCTAAAAAGGTCTCTTTATATTAATTCCCAATGATCTCGTTAAAACCTTCAATAATTTGGTCTAACTCTTCTGGTGATACTTTGCCGAGTAGCTTGCCTATTCGTTCTGTTGAGAGTGTTCTGATCTGGCTGATTTTTACCCATGAACGTTTAGGAAGATCCTTCGAGTCAAGTTCAAAAGTAAGAGGAAATCCAGCACGCTGAGGTTGACTGGTGATTGCCATGGCAATTACAGTGCCTGAGCGTTCATTGAAAATATCCTGACTGAGAATGACAACTGGACGCATCCCTGCCTGCTCTCTTCCTTTTACTGGATTGAGTTCTGCCCAGCGGATTTCTCCCCTTAATATTCCGGCCACTGTTTCAGTTCCTCATCCATGCCTTCTTCCGCCAAAGCTCTTTCTATTACAGGAGAAAGCTTTGCACACTCTATAGCAAGGCGGTTTCGTTCCAATTTTTCTAGTTTTTCCGTCACTGCTTCCTGAATGGCCTTGCTCCGGTTTGGAAATATGCGAGCCTTGACAAGCCTGTCAAGGCGATACAGTGTCCTCTCTTCCATTGTTATTGCAATTTTTGTTGAAGTCATGTTGCACCTCCAGTATGATAATAAATCATACCATATTTGAGGTCAAGGAATAAATCAAGTTCTGACATCAGGGTACCAGTGCCATGATCTGCATCTGGCTGTGAAAGAAATTTAACATGGAAATTCCGTTGGGTCACAAGACTCAGGAGATCACAAACATGGCATGATTAGAGGTGAAAAAAGGTGGGTCACGCTTTAAAATCTCCCCGATTGCAGGATCTTTTTTAAATTTTCTGTCAAGAAAACGCCGCACCTTTTTTCTCTCCCAGCCTGCCGGATGTCTGAAGCTCAGGTAGAGTGAAAGATCACCAGCAGAGAAGATCCCTGTCTTAAGAGTCACAGCATCTTCACTGAAGCGTGGAAGGTTGAATATGGCAAGGTTGAGAAAGGAGATCCGGTCACTGTGGAGCTGCACATAATCAAGGGTTCTGGCTGCTGCTGCCTCATCTTCAAACTGAGTGCCAAAGAGAAGATAGACATAGGTGTGAATTCCGGCACTCTTCAGAGAGGTTAACACCTGTGAGGCAAGATTCAGATCTGTCCCCTTCTCCATCCTCTCAAGCACTGCCTGATCACCTGATTCAAGACCGAGCTTCAAGAGTCTGCATCCTGAACGGTAGAGGTCATGACAGAATTGAGGATCTGCAAGCTCTTTTGTGAATCTGACAAAACCATACCATCTGAAAGAGGGGTTCTGGAAGGTTGAATTAAGCGCCTTTAAAAATGAGGGGGGAATGGCATCATCAATAAAGTGGAGATAATCCGGGCGGTATCTCTCCACAAGGGATTGAAGGTCATCTATGAGGTTACTGTTCTTTGCTGGCTGATAACGGTTGCCTTCAGCCCTTTCCGGGCAAAAACGGCACCTGTTCCAGTAGCATCCGCTGGTTATTCTGAATGGAAGAATCCTCCCTGGAGCAATGTACTGATCCCATCTGGCAAAATCAAAATCTGGCATGTATGTTCTTGCCTTGAAACCGGATCTTTTGTGATTGGCTCTGATAGACAGAGGCTCTTTATCAGAACTCTTTTTTTCACTGCCACTGCAAAGAGCAATAAGAGTATCCTCTCCTCTGCCCCTTACCATGCAGTCAATAAGCTCTCTGAACGGATCGTTCCATGTGGGCATGCTCATCCATGAGGTGACAAGCCCTCCACCCATTACAATCTTCTTTTCTGGAAAACGCTCCCGTATCCAGCCTGCCAGAGCAAATGAGGTGAGTGCCTGACTGAGATAACAGAGAGATATCCCGATATAGTCAGAGGAGTACTCTCCACTTTCAAGGCAGGGTAGTGAATAACTTTTAGAAGAACTCTTAAGAGATGACCTCTTCTTTCTGAGATGATGCTCTTCTATCTCCTGCACAAGATATCTCTCAAAAAAGGGGTAAAATGGGTTCTGTCTGTACTGTCTGGCTGATGTGAGCAGATCTTCACTCTTCACAGGGGTGAGAAGTGCATCTGTGTAATCTGAAAGGGTCACCTTGAATCGTCCATCAGGAGCTTTGGCAATAACTCTGTTCAATTCCATCACCCGCTGTGAATATCGTGCCATACTCTCATAGAGGCAAATATTTCTGAGGTCAGAAATGTTCCGGTCAAGATGGGTAACAGCCCTTCGTGTCCAGGTGTCAACTTCAGAGATAAGAGCAGTGGAGATAGTGGTTGCAGAAGACCCTGCAAGCCAGAGCATCCCCTCCAGATTGGCGTCAACCACCTTACAGTCAAGCCTATGCTCTTTGAGTGCGCCTGCAAGAATTGCAACCCCTGGTGGTGGTTCTGATATTTTGGCAACTGGTGGATAGATTAAAATCATCTGAACAGATCCGCATGTGATCCTGTCCGTAGAAATTGAATACTTTCAACTTCTATGCGATATATTAATATCCAGTCAGGTTCAATATGACAATCAAAGCAATCTTTATAATCACCCCTGAGAGGATGATTTCTATACCGTTCCCCGAGTGTTTCCTTATTGATAAGCCTGTGGATTATCTCTTTCAGCTTTGCAGTATCTTTACCACGTCTGATAATCTTTTTGACATCTCTGTCAAATCGTTTCGAGTAAACTGGTTTTAGCATTATTATATGCCCAACTTTTTAAACATCTCATCTTCATTCTCACACACAACCATGTTGACTCCTTCTCTTGCTTCATTTATCGTTTTAACAGTCTGGTCATTCGGTAGTTCAGACTCAAAAGGCAGGGTTTTGCAGCGTTGCACTTGAACAAGAAAGAGAGTAATCGCATCATTCATTGATAAGTCCATATTTTGAAAAATACTTTCAACTTCTGCTTTTAATATTGGATCTATTTTAGCTGTTATTGTAGATAGTTCCACCATTTTTATCCTCATTAGTTATAATATATGGTTGCATTGACCAGAAAACAGATTACAAGAGCTGCTCGCTAAACCAAATACTGACCTATCTTATTCTGATCTTTTCAAGTGTATGTCAAGAAGAAAGAGTCAGGTTCTGTTTCTATAAAAAGAAACAAAGCCCTTGACAAAGTTAACGCCAGATTGTAATCAGTCATCAAATCAGAACATTTTCAACGACCATTTTAACCTCAAATATAAAAAACTCCAGGATAGAAAATATGATTTTAAAACAGTACCCATGTAAGGAAGAGTTCAGTCAGCTTGCTCTTACACACAACGTCATACCAGTGTGTGCGGAGATTCTTGCAGATACTGAAACTCCAGTCTCAATTCTTCAAAAATTTCATAATCCCGATAAGGCACTTTTCCTGCTGGAGAGTGTGGAGGGAGGAGAGCACTGGGCGCGATACAGCTTTATGGGGCTCTCAGCAAAAAGCCATGTAAGGGTATTTGCCAACCATGTTGCAATTGAAGAGAGCGGTGAAATCAAAGAGATTCCTCACCACGGTGACCCTCTAAACACACTCAAGGAGATCTCGTCAGGGTATAAACCTGCTCAGATCAGGGAGCTGCCAAGGTTCTGGAGTGGATTTACAGGCTACATGACATATGAGATGGTCTCTTTTTTTGAGGAGATCCCAACCAGGCTTGAGGCAGACAAGCCTTATGCCCATTTCATAATACCAGATGCAATGATTATTTTTGATAACATGAACCATACACTCACCTGCATGAGTATCTGTTATACTCAAAATAGAGATGCACAGAGCTGTTATATGGAATCGCACCAGCATCTCAAAGAGCTGATAGAGAAGATCTTCGCTCCAACCATAGAGAAGATATCTGCTCCAGATATGAATAAGAGCTTTAACAGCGGGTCATCCTCCCAAGAGAGAAAATTTTCACTTCAACCTGCTACTGACCATGAGGCATATATTAAAGGTGTGGAAACAATCAAGGAGCATATCATTGCAGGTGACATTATACAGGCAGTCTATTCTCAGCCATTTTTCTCAGATGAGCCTGTTGATCCGGTAACGCTTTACAGAGCACAGAGATACATAAATCCGTCACCCTATATGTTTTTCATGAATCTGGGAAAATTTGCCATTGCAGGGTCATCTCCTGAAACCATGGTGCGGTTGGAGAACCGTACAGCCACCCTGCGCCCCATTGCCGGTACCCGACCAAGGGGTAAAAGTGAGCAGGAGGACAGAGTTCTGGCAGATGAGCTGTTAAATGATGAGAAGGAGCGGGCAGAACATCTCATGCTTGTTGATCTTGGGAGAAATGACCTTGGAAGGGTGGCTGAGGTTGGCAGTGTACAGGTGACAGATCTGATGTTTGTAGAACGGTACTCCCATGTGATGCACCTTGTCTCCAACATCACCTGTGAGATGAAGAAGGAGTTTGATGCATGGGATCTGCTTCGGGCAACCTTTCCTGCTGGTACCCTTTCAGGGGCACCGAAAATCAGAGCCATGGAGATCATTTCAGACCTGGAGAAGA
>Ga0209800_10003339_pt1 | contig 12835 bp, 8 predicted proteins | sample Higcelweek8metaG_FD_187174 | JGI IMG/M metagenome (GOLD analysis project Ga0209800, IMG submission 187174) | Freshwater pond sediment microbial communities from the University of Edinburgh, under environmental carbon perturbations - High... | ecosystem: Environmental > Aquatic > Freshwater >... | reverse complement strand
TATTGGGTTGAGATCCGTTATAGCTATACTCAAGCAAAAATGTTGTACATTTACAATTCGTATTTTTACATTTATATCTTTGTTTTCCTTCTGGTGATTTCCCGTATTTTATTACTTCTATTTTGCCACATTTGGGACATTTTACTTCTATCTTTGCCATCTGTTTTTACCTACCGTTTTTATTTCATTATATCACAAACAACAGATTTTGTACATTACCCAAAATGTAGCATATTACCCTTTGCTCGTTATATGGGTATTGAAACGCCTAATGATGGCAGAACATATCCAGCATATCAAATTACCCTTTGCTCGTTATATGGGTATTGAAACCACAACTAAATGTCCATATTCCAGCAGAAATAGAATTACCCTTTGCTCGTTATATGGGTATTGAAACGAGTGGACTAACTTCTGGCACTCAATACTTCTTTAGATTACCCTTTGCTCGTTATATGGGTATTGAAACTATCTATAACCAGCTCGCATATATGCCAAGATAACATTACCCTTTGCTCGTTATATGGGTATTGAAACTATCTGCATCATTCATGAATTTCCAGTTGGTACCTGATTACCCTTTGCTCGTTATATGGGTATTGAAACGCTAAAGCAGATTCATATATTTGTTCTGGGGACATATTACCCTTTGCTCGTTATATGGGTATTGAAACATATGCACGTTATGAACGCTATGCAACTAGAGTTAATTACCCTTTGCTCGTTATATGGGTATTGAAACCTTCATTGTAAAAAAATTCCTCTATCCATTCGTATTACCCTTTGCTCGTTATATGGGTATTGAAACGGTATTAGGGTATCTCCTTCAAATTTGGGTGGAGATTACCCTTTGCTCGTTATATGGGTATTGAAACTGTTCTATATTTATTTTTTCTATTTTCATAATGATTACCCTTTGCTCGTTATATGGGTATTGAAACTTTATAGTGTCTTTTATATTTACATATACATTCTCATTACCCTTTGCTCGTTATATGGGTATTGAAACCTCAGCATGTTTAAAGAAAATGCGTTTGATAATAATAATTACCCTTTGCTCGTTATATGGGTATTGAAACAAACATATCACCGTCACAGTCTCTTAAGACTGCGATATTACCCTTTGCTCGTTATATGGGTATTGAAACCTCGAGAAATCATGCAGCAAAATCATGATTTAAAATTACCCTTTGCTCGTCATATGGGTATTGAAACGGTCCACCCCGTATATCAAGAATTCCAAAATATCCGATTACCCTTTGCTCGTCATATGGGTATTGAAACTACATTATATATAATTTTTCCGTCTTTTGTTTTAGTTACATCTTGCTCGCTATATGGGTATTGAAACAGGATTTTTTAATTCCTCATCTTGAAACGGACAGCGTTACATCTTGCTCGCTATATGGGTATAAAAAGAAGTATATGTGTTTTTACACATATACTTCTTTTTATAATATATTTAATTTTAGAATTTTTATTAGATTAACTATAAGATTGGTTTCTTTATTTTTATCCAAACAAAGAAATTTATTCGACATATATTTTTTCGTATTTTTTTATTCGCCTGTAGAATGTATCCTTTTTTAAATTGAGGATTTTTAAAGCATCGTCAGTCCTTATCTCTCTTCTTTTCCATTCGTCATAAGTTTTTTTAAACAATTCATCATTCACTTCTATTGGTTTGCGACCATGATATTTACCTGCTTTTTTAGCTTCAGCAATTCCTTCAGCCTGTCTTTCAAGCATACAAGTTCTTTCAAATTCAGCTAGTCCTGCAAATAAAGTAAACATAAGTCTACCATGAGCTGTTGTGGTATCTATATTTTCTTTATCACTAATTATATTAACTCCTTTTGAGTTCAGTTCTTCAAAAATATTCAATAGGTCCTTTGTACTTCTTGCTAATCTAGAGTAGCTTTCAATTATTAGTGTATCACCTTTTCTTACAAACTGTATCATTTCTTTTAAAATAGGTCGTTCAACATTTTTACCACTTATTTTTTCATGGAAAATCTTTTCTACATTATATTGTTCCATTACGGTAAATTGTCTCGTTTCATTTTGTTCTATAGTTGAAACTCGAACATAACCAACATTCATAAAATCACTCCATATAATAATTTATTAGGATTATTTGATAAAATTATCTCATATAGGTTAACTTTGTTGTTGCGACATCGCAAAACAAAAAAATAATCCTAATTCAACTTTATTTATGCGTAAATATATCTATAAAATAAATCTCAATAAACCATGCCTTATTGAGAGTTATTTGGTTGATTTTGTAAAGAATTTTTCTTGACTTTTTTTATCAAATATAATATTATGATATATATTAAATATGTTATATGTGTTTTTGAAACGCCAAATTAATAAGGTTTTCAAATGTTCGTGTGAAACTAACATACAAAAAATATTATTGATATTAATGCTATAGCAGAGGAAAGTGATGAAAACTTATAGAATTAACTTATAGAGGAAGCGGAAAGGTATTTAATAATGACAAAGAGTATGATTGTAATTTATTTTTAAATTATGACGAAGGTGGCATATTAATCAATATTATTATTAGAAGGTCGATGAAAGAATTCTTTTCTATTAATTTAGAAATTTAATTCCACTAGAAATAGAATATTTACTTAAATTGAAGATATCAAGTACAGGTGTAGTAATTATTGAAAATAAAAGATAATAAAGGTTGATATAACAATACTTACACAAAGATTTTGGAGGAGTAATATGCCATTAGAATTAGGCGGAAGAGCGGACAAAGCAGGAAATAGGTATGAAATTAATTGTATTATATATGAGCTACTCAAGGTTATTAATGAAACAAACTACAGTGTCATTATTGAGGCTCTTGGAGAAGATGAAGAAGGGACTGATATTTTAGTTACAAATTTTAAAGGGGTCAAAGAGCATCAACAATGTAAGGCACGTAATGGGAATAAAGAATATTGGTTAGTTTGTGATCTGAAAACTCACAATATACCTGAAATTTGGGCAAAACATTTAAATAGAGATGATTACCGTCAAGTTGCTCTTGTAAGTCCAATAGGATGTAGCTGTATTGTTGATTTACATAATAGAGCAATGAACACCGATATAAACCCTTTAAATTTTTATAAGTATCAGATTAAAAAAAGTAACATTAGGTTTCGAAATTTTTATTATAATCTCTGTAATGAAATGGGATTAAAAAATATAAAAAATATAGAGAATATAGAGAATATAGAGAATATAGAGAATATAGAGAATATAGAGAATATAGAGAATATAGGGGATAATTATATAAAAACAATAGTCAAAAGTATCGATTTTTTAAGACGCATTAATATAAAACAAATGTCAGAATATACATTGAAAGAAAATATTTTTCTAGAAATAGGACGGTTTTTCTTATCAGATAAAGAATCAGTATATAATTCACTTATTGCCCTAATTATTGATGGAGATATTTTTGGTACAGAGATAGACTCAACTTTTTTATTTGATTATTTTAAAAAACAAAAAATATATATGCAATTAATGGATGGAGATAATAGAATAGTTCCGCAGATCGATTGTATTAATAAGGAATATAGAGGGAGCTTTAAGCCTTTAAAGGGAGGTTTAATCGAAAGAAAAGAATTTCAAGTTTGTATTGATTTTATAAGAAATGAGGAATCATTTATTATTTCAGGGAATGCAGGTTGTGGTAAAAGTGGATGTACAGAAGCTATTATAAACTATTGCGAAAAAGAAAAAATTCCTTATATAGCACTAAAACTTGATAGGAAAATACCACGTAAAAATTGTGAATTATGGGGAAAAAAGTTGGGCTTTTCAGGATCTATTTCTTATGCTCTAGAGATTGTGTCAAGAAATAAATCAGCTGTGATAATTTTAGATCAATTGGATGCACTAAGATGGACCCAGGTGAATTCCAGTGAAGCATTGTATGTTTGTATGGAAATGATCAAGCAAGTTAAAAATATTAACTATACCCGCAAAAATAAAATTATAATAGTATTTGTATGTAGAAAATATGACTTATATAATGACAACAATATAAGTTCGTTGTTTAATACAGACGATAGTGAGGATAAAAAAGAATGGAAAAAAATAATTTTAAATGATTTTGAAGATGTTATTGTAAAAAAAGTTATTGGAAGTAGATATGATGAATTGACTGAAAAGACAAAATGTTTATTACGTACCCCAAGCAATCTTTATATATGGCAACATTTAAATCAGAATGAGATATATAATGATTGTATGACAAGTAGTAATTTAATTGAAAAATGGTTTAACCAAATCTGTAAAAAAAGCATAAATATAGGGCTGGAAGAGAGATCTATTAGAGAAGCATTGAATGATATTGTTAAAATATTAGATAGAATTGGCCGTTTATATGCACCTCGAAAAATGTTAGAGATTGACGAAAGAGGATTAGAGTACTTAATATCTGAAGAATTAATTGTTGTGAATGAAAATAGAGTTGGATTTATACATCAATCTATTTTAGATTATTTCATTTCAAAAATAATGATGCAACAGTATTTTGAAAATGAAAAAATAGAAGTAATAATAGGTTTAATAAACAAGCAAACGCCAAGTAGACGTTATCAAGTTCAAATGTTTTTACAAAATTTGCTAGAGTATGATAGTAGTGACTTTTTAAAAGCCGGAGAAAGAATGATAAAATCACATGAAATAAGATATTATGTAAAATATGTTTTTTATGAAATTTTACGTGAAATATCAGAACCTGATGAAAAAATAGAGGCATTTATAATAGAAGAATGTAAAGATGAAAATAGATGTGAATATTTATATGATAATGTTATTTGGGGTAAACATTCTTATATTAACATACTAATGAAAAACGAAATATTGGAACAGTGGTTTTCTGATGAAAATAAAAAAAGCTTAGTATTTAATTTATTTAAAAGTATAAGAAATGATTTAGAGTCTCAGGATATACAGTTCATGATGCAGCATTCACTTATAAACGAAGAAGATGATATAGAGTTTATTAAATGTTTTGCTAATGATATCATTCAAGATAGCAATGAACTTTTTGAATTAAGAATGTTATTTTACGATAAATATCCAAAACTTGCACGAGAATGTTATATTGATATTAAGTCTATGATGGAACAGTTTCAATCAAGAACAATTAGACTTATTTCATTTTGGTTGAGAAATAAAAATGAATATAGTGATAAGTATTTTTATCACTATGAGGAAGAACTTGGAGATGATGATTCATATTTAATTGATAATGGAGAGTATATTTTAGATGAATTATTACGGTATATTCCTCAGAATAATTCAGATGAATTATATTATAGTGATTGGTTAGCTAAATTTGGAAATAGAAAAGGATTAAAAAGGACTGTAGTAGGCCTAATTAAAAAGGCTAACAAAGCAATAATATTAAAAGATCCAGAAATTTTTTTGAAATATTATATGCCATATATAAAAAATAATAGATCTATAGTATACAATGAAATTATTTTAGACGCATTACAGTTTTTTCCTAAAACATATAGTGATCAATTAATTGAATACATAGCAAGTGATTTAAACAAAAATATATTTGATTATACGAGTGAATCCAACGATCAATTAAACCTTGCTAAATGTGCACTTAAATTACATACAGCTTTGTGTAGTGATGAGTCTTTTGCAATTATTGTAAATGCTATTGAAAAATATATATCACCTGATGCAGTAGACATTTACAAAAACAGGATCAATTATAACATTTTAAAAGAATATGGGCCTTTTTATTTAAGCTTTTGGGGAGACTTACAATATGAGTTACTACAATGTGTACCGTATAAGAGACTTACAAAAAAAGATCAAGATTTATTGAAGGTACTTGAAAGGAAGTTTAACGGCAAAACAAATCGTTATAAAAATATAGATTCACATTGTGGAAATGTTAAATCCCCAGTTTCAGAGAAAAAAATAGGAGAGAAACAATGGGTTCAAATAATAACTAACAGAAAATTGCTGAATAAAAATAATTCATATTGGAAAGAGTGTGATAATTGTTTTGTTCAAAGTTCATTAGAAATGTATTCTAATGATTTTAGTTTGGTTGTGCAAAATAAACCACAAGAGATAATAAAATTAGTTATACAACACAAGAAAGATGTTATTCCAGAATTTGTTGATGCAATGTATTCAGGCACAGCATTGTCAAAACATATAGATTTGATTGAACAGTGTTTATTGGAATGTATGTTTAAAGAATTCCCTTGTGATATGGGCAAAAATAGAATAACTTATTTTTGTAGGATTATTGAAAAATCAGAAAAAAGTTCATGGTCTGATGGAATAATTGGAAAATTAAAAGAAATCGCTTTGAATAATAATATTATTATTATTTCAAAATATAAATCTAAAGATAGTGATGACCTCAATTGTGAAGAACTAATAATTAAATCATTAAATTGCGTAAGAGGTGATGCATTGAGAGCTATTGGCCATCTATTATGGGATAATAAAGAGTTGTTTAATGAAGTTAAGGAAATAGTTGATGTATTTATTAATGATGAGGATCCTGCTATAAATATGACGGCCTTGTATGCATTGTGGCCTATATATAATATTGATAGAGAATGGGCAGAGACCAGAATAATGTACATATTTGAATCAGATATTAGAATGTTAGGTTTTGAATGGTCTAATTATATGCTTTTTGCATTGTACAATAAATATAAGGAACGTATTGTACAATTAATTAAAAAGTGTTTTGTAACAGAAGATAAAACACTCGTACAAATTTGTAGCTATTCAATTTGTGAATTTTATATACGATATAACGAATTTGAGGAAATAATTTTGGACGTTGAACAACTTAATGAAGAGCAAATGAAATCAATATTAAATTGGGCGATAAAATATCTTAAATATGATGATTATCGTGAAAAAAGTAAACAGATTATTTTAAAATACAAAAAATCAGATAAAAAAGTAGATTTTTTTCTGTCGAATATGTTTTCTGAAAAACTGGTTGATTTAGAACGTGACGATGATTTCCTAATAGAAATTATGAAGTCAAGTGTAAGTGAAAGAATAGTTTATTCCTTTACATCTTTTTTAAGAGAAAACGCTTTATCTGTAAAATTATATGCTAAATTAATTATAGCTTTATGTGAGAATGTACTTAGTATGTCAAAGGAGTATATCAAAGAAAAATGGGGACTAGACGATGATATTTCAAAATTAATAATTATGTTATATGATGAAACAGTTAATCAAGAGGGCTATGAGGATAAGCAAATTTCAGAAAAGTGTTTGGAATTATGGGATATAATGTTTAAAAAACAAATTGGTCAGGTAAGGGACTTGAGTCGGAAATTGATGGAAAGGTAAGAGAATCACACTAATCTTTCTACCAAATCAAGAACTTTGGCGTTGTTTCAATAATGTGAAAAATATGTACGCTAATGAATTATACATGATTAAATGGGTATACTGATGTTTCATGGCATAGTCAGCAAGTTGCTTTTCTCTCGGTTTTATGTTATAATAAATAAATTTAAATGTTCCAAGTTAAAAATCTATAATTTTAAATTTAATATAAAAAATAAAGCGGAGGATTGTAAATGGCAATTAAGAAAAATGAATTATATAGCTCACTTTGGGCAAGTTGTAATAAGCTTATACTAACATGAAATAGAATCATTAAAATAATTAGAAACCTTTATAGGTAGATTTCATAACTTTTGAAATCTAAGAATATTTAAAAAATCCAGTAAACTTTTAAGGATTTTATAGATATTTTAAATTCATTTTAGTATTAGAGGAGGAATGGATGCCTCCGAATATAAAGACTATATTCTCACACTACCATTTATAAAATATGTTTCAGACAAGTTTAATGATGTTGATTATGCGGATATCACTATTCCAAAAGGCGGTAGTTTTGACGATATAGTTAATTTAAAGGGTAATAAAAATATAGGTGAAGAAATAAACAAAGTTATAGCAAAGCTTGCTAAAGAAAATGAACTTTGTGGGGTAATTGACAACGCCAATTTTAATAATGAAACTAAGCTTGGTGTTGGTCAAGAAATGGTTGACAAACTTACTGGCTTAATTGCTATTTTCCAACGTCTGGAGTTTAATTTTAAAGTTAATAAGATATTCTTGGCGATTCTTATGAATATCTTATGCGTAATTTTGCTACGGAAAGTGGTAAAAGTAAAGGACAATTCTATACACCAGCAGAAGTGTCAAGAATTCTTGCTAAAGTAATTGGGATTGACAAAATGAAGACTATACTGTTTATGACCCCGCTTACTCTTTGTCGCAAGGGATATTATAACTTAAATATTAAGCGTGAAGATGTTCATAATACTATTTATAACGATGAGGAATTCTCACATTATGCTGATAAAATTGAAAATGCTTTTACTGCATGGTGTGAAAAGGTTGACAATGGACTTAGAAATATTGATGTTAAAACGTATATCATTGGACTTTCCGATCAACTTATAAATGAATATACAGATATACAGCTTGTTGACAAGCATGATTTTTATGAGGTGCTTTTATCATATTGGCAGAACGTTATGGCTAAAGAACAAATATTCAAAGCTTTCAGAAACAGAAATTAAGGAATCGCTTGTAAATAAATAGGTGAAATTGCTAATTTTCAAGGTGGAAGCCAACCACCATTATCAGTATTTTCTTTAACAAAAAAACAAGGTTATATTAGACTTGTAAAGATAAGAAATTATAAAACAGATAAATATATCACTTATGTGCCTTATCATTTAGCAAAACGTTTTTGTAGTAAAAACGATATAATGATTGGAAGATATGGTCCTCCTATTTTTCAAATACTAAAGGTTTAGAGGGCACTTATAATGTTGCACTGATTAAGGCTGTTCCGATTAATATTGAAAATTCTTTTTTGTATTTTACTTTAAAGAGAGAAGATATTTTCAATTTTATTGAATTACTTTCAAGGCGTTCATCTGGACAAACTGGTGTTGATTTGGTTGGATTAAAAGGGTTTTTAATCCCCCTCCCACCCCTCGCCGAACAAAAGAAAATAGCCGAAGCCTTATCTGACACCGACAGCCTTATACTTCTTTTGAAAAGCTAATCGAAAAGAAAAAGGTGATTAAACAAGGGGATATGCAAGAACTGCTTACTGGTAAAAAACCTTGATGGGTTTGCTTGGGAGTGGGTGGAGAAGAGGTTGGGGGAGATTTGTTACATTTTAAATGGTGATAGAGGTGTTAATTACCCATCAGGCAAGGATTTTATTAAATTTTGTATACCATTTATTAATGCAGGACATTTGAAAAAATGTTCAATTTGTTTTGATAGTATGGATTATATCAGTTAAGTTCACTATAGCCACCTTAGTGGTGCCAAAATTATAAAAAAATGATATTTTATTTTGTTTACGTGGCTCTTTAGGAAAATATGCAAGAGCTTTTGACGGGAAGGATTAGACTTGCTTAGGAGGCGAATTATGGAAAATATAAAATTACTTATAAAAGAGTTGTGTGGCTATAAAGACGAAATGCCCTGGCTTGAATTCAAGCATAATAACTATAACCCTGAAATGATTGGCAAAGATATTAGTGCATTGGCGAACTCAGCAACTTTGTGCGAAAAAGATTACGCTTATATGCTTTGGGGCATTGATGATAAGTCGCATGAAATTGTTGGTACTGATTATAATCTTCAAACTCTTAAAAAGGGAAATCAAGAGCTGGAAAATTGGTTACGTTCTCTATTAAGTGTAAATGCCGATTTTGAATTTCATAATGTTGAATTAGATAACAAAAATGTTGGTGTGCTTATAATATATAAAGCAACTAACCAAACAGTTATGTTTGAAAAAGTTGACTATATTCGAGTAGGTAGCTATACAAAGAAATTAAGTGAACATCCTGCATTACAAGGGAAGTTATGGGATAGACTTCGGAATTCAAAATTTGAAGATGGTATCGCTAAAAGTGATTTAAATATTTCCGATGCTTTAGATTTTATTGCATTCTCAGATTATTTTAGTTTAAAGGGTGAAAAAATTCCAACCGATGCTGATTCAATTATGCACTATATGATTCAAGAAAGTATTATTGTTAAGCAAGACAACGGACTATATTCTATAACTAATTTAGGAGCAATTTTGTTTGCAAAAAAGCTTGTTGATTTCCCAAAAACCTCAAGAAAATCCATAAGAGTAATACAATATGATGGAGATACAAAACTTGAAATACTTAAGGAGTATCCTGGGGTTAAAGGTTATGCAGTTGGATTTGAAGGATTAATTCAGTTTTTAGATGGTATACTTCCGTCTAAAGAAGTTATTAGAGGTGCTGTTCGCAAAACCGAAACCAGTTTTCCTGTTATTGCATTAAGAGAAGCAATTGCTAATGCACTTATTCACCAGGACTTTTCACTAACTGGAACTGGACCTGTAATAGAAATATTTAAATCAAAAATTGAGATTACTAATCCCGGTATTCCATTAGTAGATATTCAAAGAATTATTGATAATCCACCCAAATCTCGAAATGAAAAGATTGCAAGCTTAATGAGAAGACTAAAATTTTGTGAAGAAGCTGGTTCTGGTTGGGATAGAATAGCTCTTTCTTGCGAACTACAGCAATTACCAATACCAAAAATCAATCTATATTCAGAAAATACAAAAGTGACTTTATATTCTGAAATACCATTTTCAAGTATTTCACCTGAAGATAAACTTTGGTCCTGTTACATTCATGCTTGTATTAAACAAATGTCTGGAGATGGGTTAACAAATAGTAGTCTAAGGGAACGTTTTGCACTTAAGGACACATCTTCAGCAAGTATATCAAGACTTATTAAAGATGCTCTAGAAAAAAACTTAATAAAACCCATTGATCCTACAACAGCACCAAGATATATGAAGTACATACCTTTTTGGGCTTAATCTAACTTGCTGGTAACTTGCTAATTATTTTATTTTTTTAAAAAGCAAGCTATATATATACGATGTTTTAGTTCTGTATACTATATATAGTAGATGATGATTATAATTTAACTTGCTGGTAACTTGCTATAGTATTAAAAAAAATTAGAAAACGGCTAAAATACGATGATCTTTAACTTGCTGGTAACTTGCTAAAACATAAGGAGGTATTAAAATGTCAAAAATCGGTGATAGTGAACGTATAACTCAAAACAGAATTGTAAAGTTTTTTAAAAATAAACTTAATTATAATTATCTTGGAAACTTGCAATATGGTGATAATAAAAATATTTTCCCTGATAAATTACTAAAATATTTAAGGGGTAAGGGTTTCAGTGAAAAGCTTTCTAATAGTGCAATTGAATTGCTGATTAAGACTTCTACCAACCTCCAACATGGTTTATACGATGCAAATAAAAAGGTATATTCTCTATTAAAATACGGTGCTAAAGTATTCGAAAAAGCTTGTGAAAATGAGAAAACTGTTTTCTTTATTGATTTTGACCACCCTGCTGATAATGATTTTTATATTGCAGAAGAAGTTACGGTGTTCGGTAATAACGAAAAACGTCCCGACCTTGTTATTTATGTAAATGGTATTGCTTTTGCTGTTATTGAACTTAAAAAAGCAGTCGTTCTGTTGCTGAGGGTATTCGCCAAAATATCGGAAATCAAAAGGGAATGTTTATACAAGACTTTTTTCTACTATTCAGCTTTGCATGGCTGGGAATGATAATGAAGGGTTGCGATATGGCACTTTGCTAACTCCTGAAAAATACTATCTTGAATTGTCATGCTATAATAAACTTGTAATATCATTTCTAAAAAAATCTATCTTGATTTACAACTAGCAAAAAAGCCAATTAAATGCATTGAATATGTTATTCTTCATGAACTTGCTCATCTTAAAGTAAAAACCCATGGAAATGATTTTATTGCAATTCTTGATGAGTTCATGCCTGAATGGAGAGAAGTACGTAATTCACTTAACGAGACAAAGCTAGATTATATGGAAATATAAAAAGGGTTTAGATTTACCTAGGAAAATCCCATTAGTAGTGTTGATATATAAACTCAAGTAACGATTCTGGAAAAATCTACAGAGAAGGATGACTATGGACAACTATAAAAAAATGGTTATAATTAAAGGCGAACCCCAAGATGATGTGGTTAGCTGTTATTATGATAAAAGTACAAAGAAATATAATGTTACATTTAGCAATGGTAAAACTTATTATTACTTGTATGATAATATTAAATGGCTTGAAAATCCTGAAGTAATTGATAAGGATAATTTCAAGTTTTCAAATAATACTGGGGTAGTTTTCTTTAATATTAAAAAAATCCTTGCTTTTAAAGATACCTACTACACATATTTACGTTTCTTTTTTGAAGATGGAACGTTTAGAAGTTATAATAGTAACGACTTGTATATTGAGGAAAATGCTTTGGTATCTTCCGAAGCAAAGTCACTACTTGAATATTATAAGCTTGTTTCTGAAAAAACTGGTCTCAAAGCTGACGATGGAACAAATACTCTAAAGTCAAAATACGAGAAGCTTTCATTTATCAGTGAGAATACAGTATTAGCAAAATACTTAATCCCTTCCAATCAGCAACATAAATATAATGAAAATAAAACGATCATTTTTCCGTTTGGATGTAATTTAAGTCAAATAACTGCTGTAAAGGAAGCTCTAACAAATCAGATAAGCATTATTGAAGGCCCCCCTGGAACAGGAAAAACACAGACAATACTCAATATAATAGCCAATATAGTATTGCATGGCAAAACCGTTGCAGTTATATCAAATAATAACTCTGCAACTCAAAATGTTTATGAAAAGCTCCAGAAAT
>Ga0209800_10003338_pt1 | contig 12840 bp, 4 predicted proteins | sample Higcelweek8metaG_FD_187174 | JGI IMG/M metagenome (GOLD analysis project Ga0209800, IMG submission 187174) | Freshwater pond sediment microbial communities from the University of Edinburgh, under environmental carbon perturbations - High... | ecosystem: Environmental > Aquatic > Freshwater >... | reverse complement strand
AGTTTTCTCCAAACTCCAAAAAACAAACATTAAAAACTCACTAAAACTCTATTAAAACAAATGAAAAACATGAAAAAATTACTCGTTCTCGCTATTGTTGTTCTTGGATTCGCTACCAGCTCGTTTGCACAAGTTAGTGCTACTGCCACTGCAACCGGAACTATTGTTTCACCTATCGCAATTACTAAGACCCAGGATTTGAATTTTGGAAATGTAGCTGTTAGTGCAACACCTGGTTCTGTTATTCTTGCTCCTGATGCATCACGTTCAATTACTGGTGGTGTAACCCTTCCAGCTGTTTCCGGTACAGTAACCGCAGCTCATTTTGATGTAACAGGTACTCCAAGTTACACTTATGCAATTACCCTTCCAAGTACATCAACCACTGTTTCTTCAGGTACTGACAATATGCTTGTAGATGACTTTACAAGTTTCCCTGCTACCACCGGAACACTTGATGCTCTTGGTGTTCAGACAGTAAATGTTGGTGCAACCTTAAATGTTGATGCTTCACAGGCTCCGGGAACTTATACTTCTGCTGTACCCTTCGAAGTAACTGTAAATTACAACTAAGAAATTTTTTATTCAAAAAAAACGCTGCACACTGCAGCGTTTTTTTTGAATATCTAACTTTTATTATTTCGCTTGACTTCCAATAACTTGTATATACTTAACAATAGTTAAAATGAAAAAGAATCTGCCAGGATTTCTTACCCTGATTTTAGTAACAGGACTATTTCTCACAAAAATAAACGCGCAGGTAAGTGTTTCAGCCCAGGTATTTGCAGAAGTAATAGAAGCACTTACAGCCACTGAAACTTCACAGCTTAGCTTCGGAAAATTTTCACCCGAGACTAATGGAGGTGAAATCCGTTTATCCCCCGATGGTGTTCGTTATGTTAACGGTAGCGTTGTACTCAGCGGAGGCGGACATAGTGCCGGAAGTTTTGTTATAACCGGCGAAGATCAGGCAACGTATTCCATTACCCTGCCTGCCGGGGAAGCTTTACTGACAAACAGCACAGGTTCAAAAGTTATGATGGTAACTGATTGGGAATCAATTCCTGCACCCGGAATCGGGATTGGTATGCTTAATGGTGGTTCTCAGGAAGTTAAAATCGGTGCAACACTTATAGTTGGTTCAGTAAACGATAATCCAAAAGGCATTTATACCGGAACATATTTTGTTACATTTTCATATAACTAGAACTGAGGGTTGACGTTCGGAAAATATTTAGATTTTGCGGAACGACCACTGAAAGCCTGAATCAAAAAAGTCCCTAAATTTCTTGAAAATCTTGTCTGGCTAATGTTGTGAAACTGTAATAGTTTGTTTAACAGCTGTTTCTTGAGAATTCAGACAAAAAAAATACTTCCGAAACTCATTTTTATTTTAACTTCCTTTTTTGGGCTAATCCCGGGAAATGGAAGTTTTTTGGTTTTTTGGAGGGGACTAATTGTTTCCTTCATTTCGGATGTTTCTGTGAATATCCTGTTACTTATAACCAGTTTGTATTAATTACTATTGCTGAATTGAGGTAAATTCAGAAAATTCTAAGATTGTAGCTGTTTTATTTTGACATATGTTGCTGTTTTTATAGGTTTTAGCGTTCGGAATTTTGTGATAACATACAATTCTTTAGTAAATTTGCAATTAATTCGTGCTTTCCCTATTACAAATGGCTCATAGAGTCATTAACCTTTGCATCAGTTAGGGTTAGTAGCCTTAAATTATTGAAAAAATAAAAAACCATGAGAATCAGAGTCCTGATGATGAACCAATTTTCGGCCGGTAAGGTTATGCGTAATGCTGTAGTTGCAGCTTTTTTTGTGCTTTGTCTGAGCGGATTGCCGCTGGAAGCATTTACACAGGGAAATCTGCTTATTACACCCCGACGTGTAGTATTTGAAGGCTTAGTGAAAACCCAGGAGTTAAACCTAGCGAACACTGGTAAAGACACAGCCCGTTATAACGTTTCCATCATTCAGTATCGCATGAATGAGGACGGCTCATTTGTTGAGATAACTGAACCGGATCCGGGACAGAATTTTGCTGATAAAAATATCCGGTTTTTCCCCCGCTCAGTTACCCTTGCACCTAATGAAGCTCAGGTGGTTAAAATGCAACTTACCAAAACAAATACTTTAACACCTGGTGAATATCGTTCGCATGTTTACTTCCGCGCTGTTCCGATGGAAAAAGCCCTTGGCGACGAAGAAACCCGGAAAGATTCAGTCGGAATTTCAGTTCAGCTGATCCCGATCTTTGGAATAACCATACCTGTAATCATCAGGGTAGGGGAATCAACAACAAAAGTTACACTCGATGAACTGGCTCTGGAAATGGCCAACGATACCCTGCCCCGTTTGAGAATGACTTTTAACAGAACCGGAAATATGTCAGTTTATGGCGATATCTCTGTGAAATATACTTCTACTGAAGGAAAAACTACTGAAGTAGGAATTGTAAAGGGTATTGCGGTATATACTCCGAATACCTTACGACGTTTTCAGCTCGATTTGAAAAGACTGCCAGAAATTGATTATCGCAAAGGATCATTGACAGTGGAATATACAACACAATCGGATGTAAAGTCCGAAAAACTTGCCAAAGCTGAATTGACTTTGAATTGATCGGACAGTAAAATACTGTTACGGATTTTTGACTAACTCTACTTAAGCTATAATGATACTCGTTTTTTTAACTTTACTTATTGCCCTTTCGATCGTATTTATACTCTCCGGAAGATATTCCAGTTTTTTGCTGATTTCCCTGTTTTTTGCAACACAAGGCACACAAACCTATGCTGTAAAGAAAATCGTTTTGAGCTGTATGGCTGAACTGCAGTCGGTAACTAAATTATATTTTGATATTTTTAAAGGCACTTATTCCTGTTTTACCACAGGTTTGTCAAATTTTATAAACCAAAAGGTATTTATCTTCATATTCACTCCTAAGGTATCGGGTTCATGAAAATTTACGCTGACAGATTTATGCAGGTATTTTTTTCACCTGCCAGGATGCCTCATGGCTCTTTCGGTTTTTCCGGTTCGTTTAAGAATTTCATACTGCTCCTTTTATTGGTAATGGTAGCCTCTGGTGCTGCAGGGCAAGTGACTATAGTTAATTACAGTTTTGCCGGTGTAGCTGCTTATCCGGCTTCACCTACTGCAACCGCTACCGGCATATCTTGTGCTGCTACTTGTACACAAGCGTTTTCAACTGCAAATGGAACTGCAACAGGCACAAATGCTTTCACTGCAAATACAAATACCAACCCCGGAGCTGTAAGAATGCAAAATTCCAGTGGAACAAATACTAAGTACTGGAATTTTACGATTGCAGGTACTAATTTGCCTGATTACAGAACTTTTAGAATTTATTTTCAATCCCTGAGAGCAAATTCTGGTGCCACTACTATTACAGTTCAATATAGTTTGAATGGTGGTGCTTTTACTGCTTTTTCATCCAATACTGCATTAATAACTACTGCTTACTCTGAAACTGTAATCAATTTGCCTATTTTAGTTGATAATCCTACAAGTTTGGATATCAGATTGTTTGCCAGTGGAGCATCTGGTACTGGCGAATTACGACTGGATAATTTTCAGGTTCAGGGAATCTGCACTCCCACCCAACCCTCCTCTATCACCGGAAGCGCAACTCCCTGTCTTGGATCTTCTCAAACTTACAGCGTTACAAATGTTTCAGGTGTTACCTACAACTGGACTTTCCCTGCAGGATGGGCTCAAACTGCCGGTGGTACAACAAATTCTGTTACGGTTACAACAGGTGCAGGATCGGGCGACATTACTGTTACTCCAACAAACGCATGTGGAACTGGCCCGGCTCAAACACTTGCTGTGGTTATGACTTCAGCAGACGATCAGAATGCTGCTGGAACAAACACCTGGATAGGTCATGTGTATGACGGGACTAATTTTAACGATTATGCAGGATATTTCAGCGAAGCAATAACATTTAACCAAAATTTTGGCGGGAATGCTGTTTGCTTTGATTTTACATCCAATTCGGTAACACGGTCAATTTATACTGAAACTTTTTCGGTTCGTTACAGGATGAATTCGACCAGCAGAGGATTGTTTGTTGCGGATTTGGGTTCGGACGATGGCAGCAGGCTAACCGTGGATGGTTCATTGATATACAATAACTGGACGGATCAGGGTTTTACAACCCGGCCAGGTGTTTTGATGAATCTCACAGGAACCAGTCAGTTAGTGTATGATTTTTATGAAAATGGTGGTGGTAACAGTGTCATTTTCCAAAACTTCACCTCAGTAATTGGTAACATCCTGAGCAGTAATACTAATCAGGCTATCTGTATAGGCGGAACAGGCTCCGCAATATCGGGTGATGTTTTTGGTGCTTTGCCTGCGGGTATAAGTTTATCAGGCACAGGATATCAATGGACATACAGCACTACTCCAGCCGGAATTCGAACAATTATTCCCGGGGCTACATCAGCAAGTTTTACTCCGGATGCTTCTGTTGCACCTTTCAATGTTGCCGGTACATTTTATGTATATCGCAATGCTGTGCTTACAAGTACCAACAATGTTGCACCAAATCCTTATACAGCAACTAACGAATCAGATGCTGCTCTTGTAACGGTTACTGATCCTCCAACGGCAACATTTTCCTATGCGGGAAATCCGTTTTGCACAACCTCAGGCATTGGGGCTGTTACTTTTTCGGGCACTACCGGAGGCACATTTACAGCTTCACCCTCAGGACTTAATATTGATGCAGTAACTGGAACTATTACACCAGTTGGCAGCACTCCGGGAGTTTACACAGTAAGTTACACAATACCTGCTGGAGGCGGATGCGGAATTGTAACAGTTACATCTTCAGTAACAGTTGCAGCGGCTGTTGAAGCTCCGGTTTTTGTACTTGGTGCCAATTCGACAAGGGCGCAGGGAGCCGGAACCATGATATATTCATCTACCGCGGCCAACAGCACCGGAATAACCTACTCTCTTGATGCTGCCAGCATTTTGGGCGGAAACAGTATCGATGCAGCTACAGGAAGCGTAACTTACAATGCCTTTTGGACTGGTACAAGTATCATAACCGCAACAGCTGCAGGATGTAACGGTCCGCTTAGTGCGACGCATAACGCAACAACAGCCATATTGGCAACCTATTATTCGTACCAGTCAGGGAATTGGAATGACCCGACAACCTGGACTTTTGATCCCGGGGGATCAACCGGTCCAGTTGCTTCTATCCCCGGTAATGACAATCCTGTTGTAATCCTCTCGGGTCGTATTGTTACTTTAACAACTGACGTAGCAACTACCAACCATGATCTTACCATACAGCAGGGTGGAATTCTCAACCAATCGACATACAGATTTACAAACACACTTACCGCACTTCGTGGTGGTGGAACTTTGCAGCTAGCGTCAGCATTTTTTCCGATTGTAACTTACAACACCTTTGTTACCACAGACGGCGGTACTACCGAATACCGAACACCCGGCGCTTTTGACCTGCCTGTGGCTCAGAATACCTATTTCCATCTTACAATAAATGATAATGCACAAATTGCCAGGCAAGTTAATAATTTGATAATCAATGGTAATCTTACTGTTTCAAGAGGTGTTTTCCAAATTAATAATACTTCTGCGGTAAGGAGGCAATTAACTATTAAAGGCAATGTTACTGTCGAAAGTACCGCTTCCATTACGGTTGGAACAGGAAATACAGTTACAGGAACCGATGCACCCTTAACTGTTGCTGACGGCGGAACTGCCCCATTCTTAAACTATTATAACAACGAAACCCACAGGATAATAGTTCTTGGCGATTTTACCAATCATGGCACAGTAAGATTTACAAACCAGGCAGCACCTAAATACGATGCTTTTACAACTACCGGTGCAGCAACTGTTTATTTTCAGGGGAGTAGCAATAATTCACTCACTTGTAACGGAACCACCGATTTTTACAATCTGATTGTTGATAAAGGAAGCGACCAAACTTTTAAACTGACAGTTTACTCAAATAATTATCCGAATTTCAGGTTGTTCGGAGCCAATAATTCAAGAAGCGCCAATTCGGCAACTGCAAATCCAGATATCAAAAAAGCACTTTGGGTACGAAACGGAACACTCGTGCTGCAGGGTTTAACTGTCATCCCATCTTTGTCAGAAGGAACAACTGTTTCAGGAACAGCTACTTCGCACTATTGTATTCCGGCTAACGGAGCTATTACACTAGATGGTACCGAGGTTATTGTACTTTCAACTGCTGATGATTTTACCGAAGTTAATGCAGCTTACAATCTTTCGGGCGGGTCAAATGCACTTTACGGAATAAATAGCGGATCGGGAAGTGTGAGTGGCCTATCCATCCTTGGCAAACTTCGGGTTAACAATGGATATTTGTCAACCCGCGAATCGGCAGGAATACTTTACTGGAGTTATGCATCCGGGCAGTTTGTATTGAATAACGGAACCGTTGATACCAAGCAATTTCATAATCCCGAAGGTGGAACCATTGGATTGGCGACATTCCGTCAAACAGGCGGGACACTTATACTGAGAGGCCGTTTCCGGAATACGGTAAGTTATACCCAGCCGGCTCACCTTGCAACTCCCACTTTAAATACTTCGAGGGCAGCAAACGGAATAAATGCTACAGCCGGGTATGGTACCATGCACATCAGCGCTAACGCATCCAACGGTTTCATAATGTCGGGTGGTACAATAAATGTGTACGATGTAACCGGAACCACTGCAACATCATATGCCTTTCTGGTTAACTGCCCGACGGCCAATATAAATGTAAGCGGCGGCACTGTTCAGTTTCTTCCAACTTCAGGAACTGTTCTGGCAGATGCTCCTTATCTTGTAAATTCACTTGCTTCGTTTGGTAACATGGTGGTTGACAGGCAGAGCGGGACTTCGTTAGTTCAACTAAGCGTCAATCCGCTTAATGTACTGCAGAATCTTACAATCAACTCGGGAGTACTGAATACAAATAACCTTGATGTGACAATAGGAGGCAATTTTTCTATTGCTAGTGGAACAACCTATACATCAGGCACTAACAGCACTGTTTTTAACGGATTAACAGAACAGACATTCACCATAAATCTGGCGAGTGCTCTTTCGCTGAATACGTTTAGAATCAGTAAACCCGCCGGTATTACTGTGGTTATGGCCGGAACCCAGAATGTACTCAATACATCTTCGCTGTCAATATTGAGTGGAAGGCTTGATGACAATGGCAAGACTATAAACGTTTCGGGAAATATTTACAATGCTGGTATTCATATCAGTACAACCGGAACGGGTAAGATAGTTATGAACAGCGATGCAGTTGTTCAAACTATTGATGGTGATGGCACAGGTATTTTTCAAAACATTGAATTCAATAAAACCACTGCAGGAACCAATGCTGTAATAGTACTCAAAAATATTAGCGTAAACGGTGTTATGTCGTTTTCGGGTGCCGGTTATAAGCCTCTGAACCTGCAAACCAACAATCTTTTACTTGGTACTTCAGCTACCATTACCGGTGCGGATGCGAATAAATTTATACAAACCAGTGGCAATGCCGGCGATGGAGGTGTTACAAAAACCTTTTCGGCGACATCTGATAACTTTATTTTCCCGGTTGGTGCACCTACACTGGCTCCTACAGCAATTCCTGCGAAATATACTCCTGCTGCGATTTCAATAAACGGAACGCCTGCAACTTATGGAACAATTACTGTAGTTCCTGTTGGTATTGAACATCCGAATACCACCGAAAAGGGACGCAGTTTAACTTATTACTGGCGTGTAAAATCGGGTGGCGGTTTCAGTTTAGGGGCAGCTACAGTATCACACAGCTACTCCTATTCGACATCTGATGTTGTAACTATTGGAATTGATCCTACAGAGGATCAGTATGTTCCGGCCCGTTTCGACAGAGCTACAAATACCTGGGCCAAAGGAACAAATGCAAGCATAAACACAACAACCAATACCATGAGTGCGCCCTGGTTATCCACTACCGGAAATATCGATGGCGAATATACTGCAGGCGACGATGATCCAATCAATCCATTTGGAACACCAAGGATTTTTTATAGTCGGATAAATGGCACTGGTGCAGGAAGCGGACTCTGGAGCAATGCCAACACCTGGTCGTTTACCAACAATACCGGAACTGCAAATACAGCGGGTCAGATTCCCGGAATTAACGATATTGTAATTATTGGCGAAAAAGACTCAGTATATCTGGCAACAAATAATACTTCTGATAATACTGACCCCAGAAGTTGTGCCAGTCTTCAGATTGAATCTGGATCAGCACTTGATATCGGCTTTAACACTAACTGTAAATTTAGTATTGTAACATCACATCCTAACGGAAACGGAAATTTCAGGTTAACAACTTCGTGGAATTCAGGGGCAACGTATGCTTTCCCAGCCGGTGATTTTTCGGATTTCAATATCAACCTTGGTACGACTGAACTTTACTCGACTAATCCTGCAGCCGGAACTACCTATTGGTTGCCGAATGGTACACTTTCGTACGGTAATTTAATATTGTCGCCTTTAGGCGGATCAAATATCATTTTCCCGAATAACGATTTAATTATATATGGTAATTTAATTACCCGCGGACAAAATGCAGATTCTTGGTTTTGCCCGGCTTGGAACACCAATTATCCTACCGCCCCTGTTAATCGCGTTGCTAAAACGATTACAATTAACGGTAATCTCGACATACAAGGTGGCGCTTTGATTTGGTATGGCAATGCAGCGATTACACAAAATATAGTTGTTTTCGGCGATGTTAAAGTTGCGCCAAATTCAGCCATACAGGTTTATAGTGGTGCCACCAGCCAGAATTTATCCATCGGCGGAAGCCTGATCAATAATACGGTAGGAACAACGGCCAGTGGTACAACAACCATACGTCAGTGCAATTTTACTACTTTACCTGTAACTTTCTTTGGAAATACTCCTGCATTCATTACCAATACATTAAATACTCCACTAACTGTTTTTCAGCGGTTGAATGTAAATAAAGGCGTTTCGCAAGGCACATCCCTTACTGTTAATATTACCGGTACGTTTACAACACCAACTGATAACTGGCTTTTTTTACAAAATGGTACGTTTGTTTACAACCGAACCGGTAACCTGAATATTGCAACAGGAACACCCCTTGTAATCCCGTCAACTGCCGGATTAACAATTGATAATACAAGTTCCAATATCACAATCGGAACAAATACGATAAGCGGTACTATCCTTAATCTCAGCGGGAAACTTAAGCTGACTTCTAATTTCACAGGGAATGTTTTTATTGGTACCAATGGAACAACAGCAGCTAATCATAATGATATACAATATTCGAGTGGTGGAGCTTCTTCCATTGAAATCGCAAATGGAAATCTGATAGTTAACGGGCAGATACGCCGCGACCCTTCCAATTCAGCGGGGATTTTAAGTTATACTCAAACAGGCGGTTCGGTCACCATTTTAGGAAATGCAACTGCAATTGCTCCATCCAATGCCAATAATGCGAAACTTGAAGTTTTAAACAATGGCAGCCGGTTTATTATGTCAGGAGGAACGCTTACACTTGTTCGCGGAGGCGGAAGCAATGCATTCGGCGATTTGTACCTGAGGCCACAGACCGGAAGTGTTACTGGTGGAACAATAGTTTTAGCTCCTGGCGCAACAGGGGCGCAAAATTTTCTGATCGAAGCCAGTATTCCTTTATACAATCTAACTTTAACCGGATCAGTCGGAAATACAGCTACAGCAAACCTGATGGTTAGTCCACTCGTGCTGAATGGCAATATCATAATCGGGGCAAACACGGTATTCAATACCAACAGTATTAATACCACTTTCAACGGTAATTATACAAATAGTGCGGGCATTTCCGGATACCTTGCAGGCACCAATCTCACAACTTTCGGGGCATTAAATGCTTCTTCTTACCTGGGGTCGCAAAGCCTCACCGGGGCCACAACATTTTACAACCTGTTGGTTAAACCAGGTGCAATGCTCACTGTAAATAGTCCATGTACTATTTTAAATGACCTCACAATAAATACGGGAACACTTGCCCTTGGATCGAACCTGATGCAACTCAGGGGAAATTTTGTCAATAATGCAAGATACACTGATGCCGCGCTTGCAAATACAGGTATTCGTTTAAATGGCACCATTGAGCAACGTCTTTCGGGGAACGGTAATTTTGGGAGGCTTGAGTTAGACAACCAATATGGAGCAAGGATCGAAAACAGTATCAATATGGAAGAGGACCTGGTTTTAACAACTGGTATTTTCGATATTAATAAATTCCTTTTGTCGTTGGGCTTGCAGAGTAAAGTACAGGGAGCTCCATTCAGCGCTTTAAAAATGATAAAGTCCGACGGAGTTTTCAGTGATGTAGGCATTCGTAAATTTTTCCCTGCCGGGGCATCGCCTGCTTTCGAATATCCAATTGGTACTGACGGGAAATATACTCCTGTTACTTTTACCATAACCGCTAATAATACTGTTGGTTATGTGAGGGTTAATAATATCAACAGTCAGCATCCGGCGGTAATTGATCCTGCCAATGCACTTAATTATTTCTGGGAGGTTGAGAGTTCAGGAGTAACAGGGCTTTCAGGAACATTGGTTTGTACTTATCTGCAAAGTGATGTGCAGGGTATTCACGAAGATGACTACATGGCCGCCAGGCTAATAGTGCCCGGAACCAGCTGGAGCCTTACCAATTCGGTTGATCAGGGGACCAATAAAATAACGTTTAGCTATTCAGGATTAAATAACCTGGGTGGAGAATATACAGCCGGAATTGCTGAAGCTTTTCCACCTAATGTGCCTGTTTATACTAGTAATCAGAATGGCAGCTGGTCGGATAAAACCATCTGGACACAAACCGGTGGAACCAATTATCCTTGTCCTGACGGAGGTCCGAATGGATTTATTGTAATTGTAGATCACGAAGTTACAGCCAACAGCGATTATTGTACCGCTTACCGGACTACCATCAACAACAAATTAAAAATTGTTTCTCCTTTCTACGGGCACAACCTTGGAACCGTAGATGGTGACGGGACGCTATACCTCGAAACCGGTTCGTTCCCGGCTGGGGTTTATAACTCTTTTCTCGATTGTGTAAATAACGGAACTGTTGAATACGGAGGAACCGGCACTTACCCTATTATCGCTGATTTATATACGAATGTGCCTAACCTGCTTTTTTCAGGGACTGGTTCACGTATTTTGCCTTTCAAGGATTTAACAATCTGTAAGTCATTAAAAATTAACGGGCCTACTCTTGATAATAGTTTTAATAACCGCAAACTGACCATACTTGGCACTATGGAAATTTATTCGGGAGCATTTAATTCAGGCACTGGAAGCAATGCTACTGTAAGGTTTGCCGGATCTTCTATTCAGACAATGGGAGGTGCTTTAGGCAATTTTACAGGTACAAATGCTTTCAATAATTTTGAAATTGATAATCCTGCCGGTGTAACCGTTAATACAGGTGGCAGTATCGAAGTAAAAGGCAATCTGCTTTTAACCAATGGATTAATAAACACAAATCCTGCAGCTCCGTTTAATTATGGTACTCTTTCCATTGTTAATACATCCATCAATTGTGTGATTCCCGAAGGCGGAAACAGTTTGTCATTTGTGAATGGTCCGCTTACTAAAAAAATAAACCAGGGCGATGATTTTCTTTTCCCGGTTGGGATTTATCAGTCAGGAATCGGAAATATTGCAGGTAACAAAATTAAGCTTTCATCATCCAAAACCGGTACTATCCTCTGGACGGTTGAATATAATAATCCTAATCCGACATTTGCCAGTTTCGCTGCACCGCTCGAAGGTGTAAGTTCAAAAGAATACTGGAATGTTAAAGCTGTTGCCGGAAGTAAATCTATCATTAACATCAACTGGGATCCGGGAAGCGACATAACCCCGCTGGTAACGCAGAACGGTTTAAGCGACATGAGCATTGCCGATTATAACACCGCCAGCAGCGAGTGGAAAAGAATTGTGTCAACCGCCACAGGCAATGATTATTATGGAACCGCATCAACCAATTCATTGACAACTTCTTCCGGATCAAACGATTATACTCTTGCATCGCTCAGTATCCTTCGTCCAAAAGCAAAACTTGATCCTACAGGCCCGATTTGCGGCGATGCAGGAATACCTGTTTCGTTCATTCATCCAAGTCCTATCCCATTCAATTATACGTTAAGCTATACAGTTGATGGAATAGCTCAGACTCCGGTGGTGGTAAGCTCAGTTCCGTATTTTTTACCCACTCCTGTTCCTGGTATTTATCAGCTTACCGCTTATACTTATAATAATGGCTTGGGAACCGGGGTTGTTGATGCAAGTTCAGTAACGGTGAACCCGGTGCCTACAGCAGCTGTTGCTGGTGCCGATCAAACTCTTTGCGGGATTACATCTACCAACCTTGATGCAAATCCGGGTGGAATTACCGTTGGAACCGGCGAATGGAGCATTGTTAGCGGAAACGGCGGAACACTTATTACACCTACCAGCCCAACCAGTCAGTTTATAGGCCTAAACGGTGTTTCTTATAAATTGCGTTGGACTATCAGCAGCGGTACCTGTATCTCTACGGATGATGTGTTTGTTCATTTTACTTTATTGCCATTCGCTCCAACAGCGCCTCCGTTGCAAAGCTATTGCGATGGATCAGTGGTGTCGGATCTGCAGGCTACACCGCCTTTGGGGTCCTCAGTCACTTGGTTTACTACCGAAACAGGAGGCACACAACTTCCGGTTAATCAGTTGCTTGTGCCC
>Ga0209800_10003336_pt1 | contig 12843 bp, 10 predicted proteins | sample Higcelweek8metaG_FD_187174 | JGI IMG/M metagenome (GOLD analysis project Ga0209800, IMG submission 187174) | Freshwater pond sediment microbial communities from the University of Edinburgh, under environmental carbon perturbations - High... | ecosystem: Environmental > Aquatic > Freshwater >... | reverse complement strand
AGCTTGTATCCGCAAGCTCATTCCCCGACCTGCATGCAGCATGGAATTCACTTGGAAGCATTCAGGACAAGATAAACGGAGAAGCCTGGATCTTCAGGAAAGACTGAGGACTACCTGTAAATTGTGGCTGACCTGTCAGGCCCCACTGAAACGATTGTGACGGGTACTCCGGTCTCCTTTTCGATGTATTGTATATACTCCTTCAGTTCCAGCGGCAGGTCTTCCCAGCTCCTGCATCCTGTTATGTCACTCTGCCAGCCTTTGAATGTGAGATAGTTGAGCCCTTCAATGTCATTCAGGCAGTATGGAAGTTCCGTCTGTTCCTTCCCACCGACTGTATATGATTTGCAGATTCTGACTTCGCTGAACCCGGAAAGCACGTCGGCTTTCATCATGAACAGCCTTGTCACCCCGTTGACCAGTATCGCATATTTCAACGCCGGCAGGTCAAGCCATCCGCAGCGGCGCGAACGGCCCGTGGTGGCCCCGTATTCGTTGCCGCGGTCACGCATCATCTGACCGTAAGCATCATCCAGCTCGGTAGGGAAGGGGCCGCTGCCCACCCTGGTACAATAAGCCTTGAATATGCCAAACACCTCACCGGTCCGCCCCGGCGCTACTCCCAGACCTGTGCAGGCTCCCGCCGCCACAGTGTTTGAGGAGGTCACAAATGGATATGTTCCGAAATCGATGTCAAGCATCGTCCCCTGGGCACCCTCGGCAAGTACCCTCTTTCCGGAATGCAGAGCCCTGTCAATATAATAGTCTGCATTGACAGTAGTGAACCCTTTGAGAAAATCCACCGATTCAAACCATTCCCTCTCCAATGCCCTGAGATCATTGCTGTAGCCGTACCCCTCGAGCAACCTGAGGTGCTCCTTTACGCGTGCATTGTAGATTTCCCTGAAGTCCTTCCTGAAAAGATCACCTACCCTGAGTCCGTTGCGCGAGGCCTTGTCAGTATAAGCCGGGCCAATACCCCTTAGTGTTGAGCCTATCTTTGCATCGCCCAGTGATGCTTCATGTGCGGCATCGAGGAGCTTGTGAGTGGGCATGATCATATGCGCTTTCAAAGAGATGAGGAGTCTCTCGCGGACAGAGGCGATATCTATGCCAAGACTCTCGACTTCGAGGCGGAAAACAACCGGGTCAACAACCAGACCGTTGCCGATTATGTTAATCTTATCCTCATGAAAAATCCCTGAGGGTATCAGGTGCAGCACATGCTTTGCCCCGTGAAACTCAATTGTGTGACCGGCGTTCGGTCCGCCCTGGAACCTCGCTACGATTTCATAATGAGGGGTTAGTGCGTCCACAATTTTTCCCTTACCCTCGTCTCCCCACTGGAGGCCCAGTAAAATGTCAATCTTCATTTGTTCAGAAAATCCTGATTAGACAAAATCAGGTTCGAATTTACGAAAAAAATCCTCCTCGGTGGCAAGAAAACGGCAATTGTTAACAAATAGGGGACAGGCTGACGATGGTGCCCGTGACAGGTCACTTCAACCGCGCTCCTTCTCCTGGATGCCGTAAACGTACAGAGCATAATGATGCAGGGCAAATGAGTTTTCTTCGCAGGCACTCCTTATGATGTCATTTATCCTTGGATCACTGAATTCGATTACTTTGCCTGACAGTGTGTCAATAAGATGGTCATGTTGCCCTGAACGGTATGTCTTTTCATACTGTGCCTGGTTGCGGCCGAACTTATGCCTTGTGACAAGCTTGCAGTCAATAAGCAGGTCAATTGTGTTGTAAAGTGTGGCCCTTGAGACGCGGTAGTTCTTGATATTCATGAAGTTGAAGAGCGACTCAATGTCGAAGTGCCCGTCTCTCGAATAGATTTCGTCAAGGATGGCATACCGTTCAGGTGTCTTCCTCAGGGAATGAGAGACCAGGTATTCCGTGAAGACCTGCCTGACCACCGACCTTGCATCATCGTTTGACATTTACCCTCCTCCTTAACCTTGTAATCAATTCTTATTCTATGAATTCCTCAATCCTCTTCACGCTGTTGATACCCTTTATGTTGGAGAGTTGCATGATGAGGTTGTTCAGGTCACGTGTGTGATGGACGTACAGGTCAATTGTCCCCTCGAAGATGCCGTCATAAACTGATACGTTTATGTTGCGGATATTGACATTCAATTCCTTTGAGATAATTGTGGTCACCTCGCTCACAAGAGCCATCCTGTCAATTCCGTTAATGCTTATTCGCGCCAGGAAGGAGGCAAGCTTGTGAATGGTCCACCTGACCGGTATGATCCTGTTGCCCTCACTTGACATCAGCTTGACTGCCATCGGGCATTTGGGCTTGTGAACTATGATCGAGTTTGCATGATCAACATAACCTACCACCTCATCTCCGGGAATAGGCTGACAACAGCTGGCAATTACATATGAGTTTCCTGTATTGTCAACATTTTCACGAAGCAGATAAGGATGGCTCTTGTCTATAGTCTCGGGCACGGGAGGAATCTCCTTTGTTCCTGAACCCTTTCGTGTCACACCTCCGATTGCAAGCCTCCAGTATTTGCGCAGGCTCCCTTCAGGCGCTTTCTTCAGTATCTTCCGGAGTTCATCCAGGTTGATCAGTCCCAGCCCGATACGCGAATAAAGTTCATCCTTATTGAGAATCTCGTAGTTATCCAGAAGCTTCTTTATAATGTCAGAGTTGGGGATAATGCCAAGCTCACTCAACCTGCTCTCGAGCATCTCCATGCCTTTCTGGATCCGGTCAGTTGACTGATCACGAAGTGCATCCTTTATTGCGTTTTTTCCCTTCGGGGTATGTGCATATTCAAGCCATTCCTTTTCTGGCCTGGCAATATTCGAGGTAATTATCTCAACCTGGTCACCGCTCTGCAGCGTCGTTGACAGAGGAGAGAGCTTATAGTTGACCTTGGCCCCGATTGCATGATTTCCGATGTCCGTATGGATCTCATACGCAAAGTCGAGAGCTGAAGCCCCCTTGGGCAGATTGACAAGAAGTCCCTTTGGAGTGAAAACCATTATTTCGGAGGAAAAGAGACTCATCTTGAACTCGTCCAGGAAGGTGAGAGGATCGGACATCGGGTTGGCAAGCATCTCCCTGATGTGCTTCAGCCATTTGTCCAGTTCGTTCTCCGTCTGCGAGATGTCACCCTTGTACTTCCAGTGTGCTGCAAACCCTCTTTCGGCGATGTCATCCATCCGCTGGCTGCGGATCTGCACCTCTACCCAGCGTCCTTCCGGCCCCATTACGGTAAGGTGCAGAGCCTCATATCCGTTTTGCTTCGGCCTGCTGATCCAGTCTCTGAGTCTGTCAGGCTTTGGGGTGTAAATATCAGTGATAAGCGAATAAATCTGCCAGCACTGTGCCCTCTCGCTCATCTCCGGTCCGGGCTCGAAGACAATCCTCACTGCGAGAAGGTCATACACCTCTTCAAAAGGGACATTTTTCGACTGCATCTTCTTCCATATGGAATAGATCGACTTGAAGCGGCCGGAAATATCAAATATTATATTGTTGTTGTTCAGCTCCTCAATAATGGGCAGGCTGAATCTGTTAATGAGTGCAAGGTTCTTCTTCTCATCCAGTTTGACTTTTCGGGTGATCTCATCGTAGATTCTGGGGTGCCTGAACTTGAAGCTGAGGTCTTCAAGCTCCGTCTTGATTGCAAAGAGTCCCAGCCGGTGAGCCAGGGGAGCATACAGATATACTGTCTCACCTGCTATCTTCATCCGCTTGTGCTCGGGCATCGAGTCAAGGGTGCGCATGTTGTGCAGCCTGTCAGCGATCTTCACAAGGATGACCCTGAAATCATCTGACAGGGTCATGAGCATTTTTCGGAAATTCTCTGCCTGCAGGGAGTTGGTCTCCTGGTTATAGGTACCGGAGATCTTTGTAAGTCCGTCAATCAGAGAGGCAATCTTGGGACCGAACTGCTTTGTAATCTCCTCCAGCGGTATGCCGGTATCCTCAACCACATCATGCAGAAGTGCAGCGGCTACTGACTTTGACCCGAGACCTATCTCCTGGTTCACAATCCGGGCAACGTTTATCGGATGAATTATGTAGGGTTCACCGGAGTTCCGGTACATATCACGGTGTGCCTCATTGGCAAACCTGAAAGCCTTGTCAATCAGTTCCCTGTCTCCTGGCTTGTCACATCTGTACAAATTATCAGTGAGCAGTTTGTACTCTGATTCAATACGGCTGATATCTTCCGGAGTGAATAATTTCGTCTTGGATTTTACCATCGGTAATAACCTGCAAAGAAGTGACAAAGATACTAAAATAGGGTCATTCTGATTACGTCTCTCATGGCAGAATAGTCACAGTGCCGTTCCTCATCACGGTGCGGCCTGACGGTGTCACGATCCTGAAACTCCACAGGTATACACCAGAAGGCATAGGTGTTCCGTTGTATTTCCCGTCCCATCCTTCACCGGGGTCAGAAGTGCGGTAAAGGAGGCGCCCGTTGCGTGAATAAACCCGGAAATCATATTCTCCCGGGATGAAAGAAAACTCTGGGCTGAAGAGGGCATTCCCGTCTCCCTTTCCAGGAGTAAAGGCATTGGGCATATATATGTTTTCCGTGCCCTCTATGATTGCTGCCTGTGAACTGTGGACCGGTGTTCCCGGGGGCATGGCAGGGTCCGACGCCGTGACCCGGTAAACTATTTCAGCAGTGGCCAGCTCACCGGCGAATACTGCATACTCTTCTGACCAGACTGTGTCACTGAGGTTTCGGGCAATCTCCTGCATACCATCTCCGGTGTCACGCCATACAGTAAAGAGCTCTGGACCGCCCTGCACCGGCCTGTTCCATCGCAGTTCAACATTGATCCCGGTGAAGGCTGCCTCAAGAAGCATATTGCGTGCAGGTTCGGACAGTGCTGCATTTACACCGCATCCGTTCACGGCTGCAGCAATGTAAAGGTTAATGACAGTAGTATCTTCTTCAGGTGCTTTGAAAAGAATTCTTCCGGATGATCCTGCTGCCGTTACTGTCTCCATCCAGGAGAAACTGACAGGGTTATAGCGCAGCAGGCGGTAAGTTTCAATTGTTGTGGCCTGATCATAAGCAGCCGAGACCGTTATCGCCCCTCCCTCAACTGCAACGGCGTCAATCCTGACCCAGGCAGGAGCAGCCTCGGTGCCCGTGGTGACACAGGTCCTGTTGGAAGAGGAGAGGGGTCCGCTGCCGTCATTGGCGGTAACATTGAAACAATACTCACTGTCAGGATCATATCCTGTGAATGTGAATGATGTCCCGGCAGGTGTCAGAACATTGTCAGAAATGAAAGCACCCGACCCTGTTGTGATGTGGATCACCTGGCTCGCGGCCGGATGACGCGGATTTACATAAGAAGTCCATGTGACGGTTATGCTGCCTGTGCATTCGTCGTTTATGGCCGAAAGCCACACGGTGCTCAGGGAGTTACTCAGGGGACTTACGTTCAGTGATGAATCGATTGCTGCCACAACGTAGGTGACGCTCCTGTACCTTGCGGCTGATGCAGTGTGAGTATATTCAGTTATGAACGGAGAGCGGACGGTGTCAATGGCCGGGGCTGTCACGCCTTCATCGATGTAGACCACATAGCTGCCCACATCCGGTGACGGGGATTGTGTCCACCGCAGGGTGGCAAACCCGGTTGCAGGATCAACGGTGACTGTTTCAAGGATTGGGGAGAGAGGCTGTATCTCATCCTGCCCCGCCACTGGCCCGGAGAATAACACCGGGAAGAGAAAGAATGCTATGGGCTTCAGCAGCTTCATCGTGCACCGGCAATTATCTCATAAGCCTGGTCAGGATTGAAATAGGTATTGAAGAGCTCCTTTATTCTGGCAGGGGTAATTGTTCTCACCGTCTCTGCAAAACGGGTGTAATAGTCCTCCCCGGCATCATAGTCAATGATTCCCTTTATCGCTTCTGCCACTGAGAAGGGACCGTCGAACATGCGGGCTATCTCACCCATGAGATGGTTCCTTACCAGAGTCATCTCGTCATCGCTGACCTCTTCCTCACGGAGTCTTCCGATCTCCTTCCAGATCTCAGTAAGCGTGGCCTCGCGGTATTCATTTGCGACGTCGGTCATCAGGGTGATATACCCTAAGCTCCTGAAAGCCCCCGCCACGGCATGGATGCCGTAGGTGTACCCTTTGTCTTCCCTGATATTCCGCATCAGCCGGGAACCGAAGTATCCTCCGAGGATCATAGTGGCTACCTGCAGACCCTGGTATTCCGGATGGTCGCGTGTGATACCCTTCCAGCCTATTCTGACAGTGCTCTGGACAGAGTCGGGAATCTCACGGAAGATCAACCCCGGTTTTGCTGTGTCATAGTGTATTGAAGGAATGACCGGCTGTTCCCATTGGCCGGAACTGACGGCCCCGAAGTACTTCTCCAGGACAGGAAGCGCCTTCTCTGGCTCCCTCCCGGCGACTGTGATGTACATGTTACCGGGATTATAATGCTTTTTATGAAAGCGATGCAGGTCGGCGGTTGTCAGTGACCGGTAATCGGATTCCTCAGTGATGCGTCCGTAAGGGTTTCCGGCACCGCAGAGTGCCTCGTAAAAAGCCTCCCTGGCAATGACTGACGTCTTCTGTCTGCCGGTGAGAAACGACTGTATCCTTCTGTCCGTCAGCATCCTGAATTCATTGCCTGGGAAGGAGGGGCTGAAGAGCACTTCCCTTGCCAGATCCATCACCTCCTCCAGTTTCCTTGTCAGTGTTACAGTCACAAGGCCTGCCGCATCCTTGTCTGCGATATGATTCAGTGCCGCACCTGTACTGTCAATGAGGTCATTGATTGTTGCTGCATCATGGTCAGCCGTTCCCTCGGTGAGCATTGCATTTGCAGAGGAGGCTGCAAGGTGAACATCTTCCATGACCTGGCCGGCCCTGAAGACGAACTCGATCCTCAGCAGGTCGACGGTGCCGTTACCCACGAGGCAGACAGGGACACTGTTCGACAATTTATCCATCTTAGGGAAGGATGTATCTCCGGCTGAAGGGGTAATAATCGCGGGAGCCTCTTTTATTTCTGTCTGTTTCATCTCTTCCCGGGTAGATAATATATTACACTGCTGTTCTGCGGCCGAAAAGTGCGCTGCGAGGCATCAGCTATCTCTTCCCGCGTCACGCTCATGTACTGCTCAGTCTCCGTATTAATCCCTGATGCATCTCCGAGTACCTCATGATAAGCCAGGTTGAAGGCCTTGTTGGCAGCGCTCATATAAGACATCAGCCGGTGCGACTCGTACCTGTTGCGTGCCTTCTCCAGCTCCTCAGTTGTAACGTGACTGGCCGCGAGACGGTCAAGTTCGGCAGAAACGGCCTCCTCTGCCTTCCTGATGTCAACCCCGTCCTTCAGCCTGCCGCTGAAGATGACAAGACCGGGGTCGGCTTCACCGGAAAGGTAAAAGTCGGCATCGCTGAAAAGCTCCTTCTTTCTGACAAGGATGGATGGGAACCGGGCTGAATCACAACCTGCCAATATATCTGTCAGCAGGTCCAGGATGTAAAAGTCGCGACTGTTCCTTGTGCCGGTATGAAAGGCCATGATCAGGTGAGCCGATGGTACCGGTCTGTGCACCGTCAGGTCGCGGCGCTCATCCTGTTCGGGCTCCGCAGGCAGGTTCCTGTTACCAGGCGATCCGGAGGGGATATCCCCGAACCATTTCTCCGCCTGTGTGAAAACTTTATCCGGATCAACATTGCCGGCAACACTCAGAATTGCGTTGGCTGGGATGTAAAACCTGTCATAGAAATGCCTTGCCGAGGCACTGTCTGCCCTTTCAATGTGGCTGATATCCATGCCAATGGCAGACCATCTGTATGGATGAACACGGTATGCCAGCGGCCTTAGCAGCAAAAGCAGGTCGCCGTAAGGCTGGTTGAGATACCTCTGCCTGAACTCCTCTGTTACAACACTCTTCTGATTGTTCAAACGCTCATCCTGAAGGTCAAGTCCCCTCATCCTGTCTGATTCCAGCCAGAAGGCAGTCTCCAGGTTATTGGCTGGCAGCGTTATATAGTAGTTTGTAATGTCATTGTTCGTGAAGGCATTGTTTTCTCCCCCGGACATCATCACGGGAACATCGAAAACCGGGATGCGCGGTGTGCCCTCAAACATCAGATGTTCAAAGAGATGAGCAAATCCGGTGGCAGCGGGGTCCTCATCCCTGGAACCGGCATCATATAGGATATTTGTCGTCGCCATGGGGGTGCCCTCGTCACGGTGTACTATCACCCTCAGCCCGTTGGCCATCGTGTGCCGTTCAAATCTGATCATAAATGCAAAATATGTCAAACTTACCAAAATAAACATATGCTCCTCATTTTATTCTATATTTGTGACTTGTAGATTATTCAAATTTACTTTTGTTGCCTTGAAGACTCTGTTAATAAAGCATATACAAAAGCTAAAATCCTTTCTGACGGAGCAGAATACATTGATTTACCTGCTCAGCTTCCTTGTCGGACTTGTCAGTGCCCTGGCAGCGGTGGTGTTGAAGAATGCAATCCACTTTACACACGTTCTCTTCACCCAGGGAGTAATGAAGGGTTCCGGCGGAGTCCTCTCCCTGGCGTATCCTCTTTTCGGGATTTTTCTTACGGTTCTGGCAGTTAAGTACCTCGTAAGGGATAACATATCACACGGTATAAGCAGGGTGCTTTATGCAATCTCCAGGCGCAAGAGCTATATCAAGCCCCATAACAACTGGTCATCGATCCTCACAAGCTCACTCACAATAGGTTTTGGCGGATCGGTGGGAGCGGAGGCGCCCATAGTGCTTACAGGGGCATCAATAGGATCGAACATTGCCAAGTACTTCAGACTCAATTACAAGAATGTGACGTTAATGCTCGGATGCGGTGTGGCAGGAGCAATCTCAGGCATCTTCAAAGCTCCGATCGGAGGCATCCTTTTCACCCTGGAGGTGCTTATGCTCGACCTGACGATGTCATCGATAGTTCCGCTCCTGATCTCTTCCGTTACCGCAGCCACAGTCGCCTTCTTCTTCATGGGCGACAACGTGCTGTTTTCATTCCAGGTGAAGCAGGGTTTCATGCTAAATGAGCTGCCGTATTACCTCATTCTGGGAGTTTTCTGCGGTCTGGTGGGCCTCTATTTCACCAGGGCGACGATAGGAATAGAGAAACTCTACGGAAGGATAAAAAACAGATGGCTCAGGATGATTCTCGGGGGGCTGATTCTGGGTGCCCTGATCTATTTTTACCCCGCGCTCTACGGTGAGGGTTACGAAACAGTGATGCTCCTGCTCAATGCCGAGAGTGGCAGCGCCGCGGGAACCGTGATGTTCGGTGATATTGCCTCCGGGTTCTGGGCATTTTCCATCATGCTGGCAGGACTTCTGCTGCTTAAGGTTGTGGCTACAGCCTCAACCAACGGTGCAGGCGGGGTGGGAGGCATAGTGGCACCGGTACTGTTCACCGGAGGGGTGGCAGGCTACTTGCTCTCCGGACTCATGAACAACCTGTTTGAAATCACCCTGGTGGAAAGCAGCTTCACACTCACTGCAATGGCCGGAGTATTTGCTGCCGTGCTCCATGCCCCGCTGACGGCGATATTCCTCATCGCGGAGATAACCGAGGGGTACGGACTCCTTATCCCGCTGATCCTGACTTCCACCGTGGCATTTATAACTAAACGGTCATTTCAGAAACACTCAATATACAATGAACAGCTGGCTTTGAGCGGAGAACTGATCACACATGATAAGGACAGGGCCGCGATGACGCTTCTTGACTGGAGGAAGGAGGTTGAGAAGGACCTGCTGACGGTCAGCCCGGAGGGTAATCTCGGCGATCTTGTCAAACAGATTGCAAGGTCAAACAGAAACCTCTTTCCGGTGGTGGACGAGTTAGGGATTCTCGAAGGCGTGGTGCTGCTCGATGATGTGCGTGAAAAGATGTTCAAACCTGACCTGTATGACAAGGTGACCGTCAGGGACCTGATGACAATCCCTCCTTCGTATATTGACCTGAACGAGAGGGGAGATGCAGTTCTTGAAGCCTTCGAGCAGACAGGAGCATGGAACCTGCCGGTGCTTGACAGGGGAAGGTATGTCGGCTTCATTTCGAAATCAAGAATCTTCTCCGCATACAGGGAACTGCTAAGGCAATTCTCGGACGAGTAGAATTAATTTTTAAATGTATATTTGCCATTGAACTGTCTGTTTTCACAGGCTCGAAAGAACTGATTATTATCAACCCGACTAAGATTTTTAACATGGAGAGAGACACCGCTGTATTTGATCTTATTGGCCGCGAGCGCAAGCGCCAGACTGACGGAATTGAACTTATTGCATCGGAGAACTATGTCAGCCCGCAGGTACTCGAGGCTATGGGCTCAGTGCTGACAAACAAGTATGCGGAGGGTTACCCCGGAGCACGCTATTATGGCGGTTGCGAGGTTGTTGACGAGGTGGAGCAGCTTGCAATCGACAGGCTGAAGAAGCTCTTCAATGCTGAATATGCAAACGTGCAACCTCACTCGGGAGCGCAGGCAAATATGGCCGTATTTCTTACGTTTCTGAAACCGGGCGACACATTCCTCGGTCTGAACCTTTCACACGGAGGTCACCTCTCCCACGGCTCTCCTGTGAACTCATCCGGCATACTGTACAATCCTGTCGCCTACGGGGTGAAGGAAGAAACCGGAAGGGTTGACTATGACATGATGGAGGAGGTGGCGCTCAGGGAGAAGCCGAAGCTTATCGTTGGAGGAGCATCGGCATATTCAAGGGAGTGGGACTATGCCCGGATGCGCACAATTGCTGATAAAGCGGGAGCCATGCTCATGATTGACATGGCACACCCTGCCGGCCTGATCGCCGCAGGAATTCTTGAGAATCCTCTCAAATATGCTCACGTTGTAACATCAACCACTCACAAGACCCTGCGGGGTCCGCGCGGCGGTATAATCCTCCTTGGAAAGGATTTCCCGAATCCGTGGGGAGTAACAACACCCAAGGGAGAAGTAAAAATGATGTCAGCAATGATTAATTCAGCCGTCTTCCCTGGAATCCAGGGCGGACCGCTTGAGCATGTAATAGCCGCCAAGGCAGTCTCCTTCGGCGAAGCGCTGACACCTGAATTCCGCACCTACCAGCATCAGGTGAAAAAGAACGCTGCTGTGATGGCAGATGCCTTCATGGGTCTGGGATACAAGGTAATATCAGACGGTACGGACAACCACTCCATGCTTATCGATCTCAGGACACGCTTCCCGGAGATATCCGGAAAGAAAGTTGAAAATACACTTGTGAGGGCTCATATAACAGTCAATAAGAATATGGTACCGTTTGACTCCCGGTCACCCTTCCTTACATCAGGCATCAGGGTGGGTACACCGGCGGTGACAACCCGGGGACTGAAGGAAGGAGACATGGGAAAAATTGTAAGCCTTCTTGACGAGGTGCTTGTAAACATTGAAAATGAGACTTTAATATCATCCGTTGGAGAAAAGGTGGTGAAGATGATGAAAGACTACCCGCTTTTTGCCATGTAGGAAATTATCAATTCCTTTATTATTTTTGCTGTAATGGAAAAAGTTAACCCCCAGACTGACAACCTGGTCTTTGTTGTTGATGATGACCCTGTTGTAACAAGCCTGGTCTCAGCCCGGCTGGAGACAGCCGGCTACAGGGTCAGGTCATATGCATATGCTGAGGAGTGCATCGCAGCAATCGGTGAGGAACTGCCTGACCTCATCATCCTTGATTTCTGGTTCATGAAGGAGGGGCAGGCCACGATGAACGGGATGGAGGCCTATGATGAGATAACAAAACTTGCACCTGAAGTCCCTGTCATCATGCTGTCAGCCCAGGAAGAGGGAGCCGTTGTGCTCGAGTTCGCCAGGAAGGGGATAGCTGATTATGTAATCAAGGACAGTGAACTTATTGAAAACCTCCAGATGTCTGTCAAAGAGGTCCTTGAGAGATAGTTCCCTCCTCTGATGGAATGGTACATGTACCTGGCTGTGATAGCCGCCGGCCTCTTCGCGGGATTTGTAAACACCCTGGCCGGGAGCGGATCACTCATAACACTTCCCCTTCTGATGTTCCTGGGACTTCCTGCCAATGTAGCCAACGGCACCAACCGGATCGGCGTTCTTGTACAGAGTCTCGTAAGCAGTGCCAGCTTTAAGAAGCAAAAACTATATACTGTTGAAGAGGGGCTGTGGATGTCACTTCCAGCCATAGCGGGCGCCCTGCTGGGATCACTTGTGGCAGTCAGGATCAATGAGCGGATAATGGAACTCCTGATAGGAGGCCTGCTGATTGTAATGTTTTTCATCATACTGTACAAACCTGAGCAGTGGGTTCGTGAACATGCTCTTTCTGCATCCATGCGGCGCCGGTGGTGGATGCCGGTTATCTTCTTCCTGATTGGCATCTACGGTGGTTTCATTCAGGCAGGTGTCGGGTTCTTTCTGCTTGGCGCCCTTGTGCTTGGTGCCGGCATGGGCCTCACAAAGGCAAACGCCCACAAGGTGTTCATAGTGGCTGCAATGACTGCTCTGGCCCTTGTGGTATTCATCATAAGTGACCAGGTCTTCTGGCTCTACGGAGTTGTCCTGGCTGCCGGACAGGGGGTGGGGGCGTGGCTTGGCTCACGGGTGGCTGTGAGCTGGGGCCCCAAAGTGGTAAGGATTATACTGCTGGCTGCAGTACTGGCCTCCGCACTGAAACTGACAGGAGTAATTGACCTGGTGATTGGTCAGTTCTGAAACAGAATAACCCTGTGCTTCTGACCCGGGGGAAAAGGTGTAAATGTTGTGGTGATCAGTTGGGTGTTACCATGGATCAGACACAAAATCC
>Ga0209800_10003325_pt1 | contig 12882 bp, 11 predicted proteins | sample Higcelweek8metaG_FD_187174 | JGI IMG/M metagenome (GOLD analysis project Ga0209800, IMG submission 187174) | Freshwater pond sediment microbial communities from the University of Edinburgh, under environmental carbon perturbations - High... | ecosystem: Environmental > Aquatic > Freshwater >... | reverse complement strand
GGTTTGCCGATCACCCGGTTGCCCGCCACGATCACGGTGTCGGAGCCGAGGACGAGGTCGCCGGGGTGACGTGCGGCGACCGCTGCCGCCTTGCGTTCGGCGTTGCGGAGCGGCACTTCGCGCGGATCGGGAAGCGTATCAATCTCCCCGACCGCGGCGGGTTCTGTTTCAAACGGAATTCCGAGCTGCCCGAGAAGTTCGCGGCGGCGCGGCGATTCAGATGCCAGAATCAGCATGGAACTCTTCGTCCTCTTCCGTCGAAGACGACCGGACTTCCGGCGCGGGCAAAGAGTCGCCCTGTTCCTCGACGCGGAAGTCGATCCGCCGCAGAGTGGTGATTCCGAACAGGTTCTGAAGGGTGTCCCTGATTTCGTTCCGGATGCCTTCGGCGATTTCCGGAACGCCCTTGCCGCCGTCGAAAAAGGTGCAGCAGAGAAGGAGCGAATAACTCTTCCCCTTCCGGTAGAGGCGGATGCGGCGCACGTCGAGTTCGGCGATGTTGTGCAGCACCCGCCGGGCCGTCCCCTCGATCACGTTGCGGGCGATGGTGAGATCCCCGGCCGGGGACGGCACCACGATCTGGCTGCAACGGTGGCGGCGGAAGAGAAACATGAGGATCAGCCGTATCACGACAAAAAGAACCAACAGCCCCAGCACGAAGCCGGCACCGGCCAGGTAACCGCGGTTGAAGTCATTTTCTGCCAACATCTTGCAGATTTCACCTGGAAACAAGCGCTCAAGCATTCCGGCACCTCCCCTTCGAGCGAACCGGACGCGCCGGGATCGGCGCGCCCCGGATTCGTCAGTTCATCGGAATCGAATCGATATCCGCGTTTTCGTCGTTCTGTCCCTCTTCCGGCTGCTCTTCGTCCTCGATATCCTGGAAGACGACGCCGACCTTGGTGACCGTCATGCCGGTCACTTTTTCGACGCCTTCGATGACGGCCCGCTGAACTTTTCCGGCTACTTCCGGAATGTTGCAGCCGAACTTGAGAACCAGCTTGATTTCGATCGCAACCCGGTTGTTGTCGCCCATATCGATGGCGATCGCCCGCGACTGCATGCGGCGGCTGCCCACCACTTCCGCGATGCTGTCCACCAGCGTGTTGCCCGCCAGGCGGGAAACCCCGTCGACCGACAGCGCGGCGCGCCGCACCAGGGACGCGATCACGTTTTCATGAATTTTCACTTCGCCGAGTTCGGAAGCGTTCTGCGCCGGGGCCGGAGTTTCCGTCCGCCGGACCGGGGGTTTCTTGGTGGTCGCCGCTGCTCTCATTTTCCGTCCTCCTTATGATTCGAACACTCCTGCATGAAGCGTTCGACGAAACCGGTGTCGTACTTCCCTTCGTTGAAGCTCTTGTGGGCAAGAATCTGCTTCTGGAACGGGATGGTGGTTTTGACGCCTTCGATGGTCATCTCTTCGAGCGCCCGGCGCATGGTCGCAAGCGCCTCCTCGCGCGTCCGCCCCCAGACGATCAGCTTGCCGATCATGCTGTCGTAATACGACGGAATCTTGTAGCCGGTGTAGGCGTGGGAATCGACCCGCACATTCGGCCCGCCCGCGGGGATGAACAGCTCGATGCGGCCCGGACTCGGCGTGAAATTCTTGGCCGGGTCCTCCGCGTTGATGCGGCATTCGATCGCGTGGCCGGAGAACTGGATGTCCTTCTGGCGGACGCCGAGGCGTTCGCCCGCCGCGATCCGGATCTGCTCCTTGATGAGGTCGATCCGGGTGATCAGCTCGGTCACCGGGTGCTCGACCTGGATGCGGGTGTTCATCTCCATGAAGTAGAAATTGCCGTCCTCGGTGTAGAGGAATTCGATCGTTCCGGCGCTGGTGTAGCCGGCCGCCTTGGCCGCCTTGACCGCCGCCGCGCCGATCCGCTCGCGCAGCCGCGCCGACAGCGCCGGGGACGGCGCTTCTTCGATCAGCTTCTGGTTGCGCCGCTGCACGCTGCAATCGCGCTCGCCGAGGTGGATCACGTTGCCGTAGTTGTCGGCGAGGATCTGGATCTCGATGTGGCGCGGATTTTCGAGGTATTTCTCCATATACAGCGAACCGTTGGCGAAGGCGTTCTCCGCCTCGGAACGGGCGGCGTGATACCCCTGCACCAGGCTCGCGTCGTTGCGGGCGATGCGCATGCCGCGCCCGCCGCCGCCGGCCACGGCCTTGATGATGACCGGGTACTTGAGCACATGAGCCATCTTGAGCGCGTCCTGCTCCGAAAGGAGGACCCCGTCGGTGCCCGGCGTGGTCGGCACACCCGCCTTCTTCATCGTATCGCGGGCCACCGCCTTGTCGCCCAACGCGCGCATCGCCTCGGGCGTCGGCCCGATGAAGGTGATGCCGTGCTTGCGGCACGCTTCGGCGAAATAAGCGTTTTCCGAAAGGAAACCGTAGCCGGGATGAATCGCATCCACATCGCAGATCGCCGCCACCGAAAGAATCCGGTCGATCAGGAGATAGCTCTGGCTGGAGGGGGCCGGCCCGATGCAGACCGCCTCGTCGGCCATGCGGACCGGCAGGCTGTCGGCGTCGGCCTTGGAATACACCGCCACCGTTCGGATGCCGAGTTCCCGGCAGGCACGGATGACGCGAAGCGCGATCTCGCCGCGGTTGGCTATCAGAATTTTATTGAACATAGTCTTCGGCTACCCTTACTCGATTACGAACAGCGCTTCGCCGTATTCGACCGGCTGGCCGTTTTCGACGAGGACTTCCTTGATGACGCCGGACTTTTCCGCCTTGATTTCGTTCATCACCTTCATCGCTTCGATGATGCCGATCACGGTGTCCGGGGCGACCTTGTCGCCGATCTTGATGAACGGCTGCGCTTCCGGCGACGGCGAACGGTAGAAGGTGCCGACCAGGGGAGAATCGATCGTCAGCACCGGAGCCGCCGCCGGAGCCGCCGCAACCGGAGCCGGAGCCTGTGCCGCCGCCTGTGCCGCCGCTACCGGAGCCGCCGCCTGTGCCGCCACATGCGTCACGATTTGCGCCGGGGCGCTGCCGCCGCGCCGGATGCAGAGGTTGCACTCGTCCGCCTGAATCTTGAATTCGGTCAGGTCGTGCTCGCTCATCAGCTTCACTATGGTTTTGATCTCGTCGATTTTCATTGCACAAAACTCTCCCTGATTTAGGTTGGGTTGTTTCTTTATTCTTTATTTCGTTTTTTGAGGTGGGAAAAGAGGGCGCGCAGCGCCAGTTCATAGGAATCCGCGCCGAACCCCGCCACCACGCCGATGCAGACTGGCGCGGTCAGCGAATGGTTGCGGAATTCCTCGCGGGAGTGCACATTGCTCAGGTGCACTTCGACCGCGGGCAACCCGACCGCCGCGATTGCGTCGCGGATCGCCACCGAAGTGTGGGTGTAGGCGGCCGGATTGATGACGATGCCGGAGAAGCCTTCCGCTGCGGATGCGCCGATCCGGTCCACAATCGCCCCTTCGTGGTTCGATTGAAAATCGGCCAGCTCGCCGCCGAGTTCGGCGGCAAGCGCTTTCAGGCGCGACACGATCGCAGGAAGCGTGTCGTTCCCATAGATCCCCGGCTCCCGGACGCCCAGGAGCTGCAGGTTCGGACCGTTGATCAGCAATAGTTTCATAGCCAATTACTATAGCACTTCATTTGTGCAATTTCCAATTTCCGGCGCGGTTTCCTCTGAAAACCGGAGCAATTCACTTCAATTCCTGGACCCGGAGCTCCGGTTTCGGCTGAAGATCGACCAGCAGCTTTTCGTTGAACGGGTCGCCCGATGCCGCCGAGGAGTTGTGGCTCCGCAGCACCAGCACCAGCAGCACGGCCCCGACGACCAGGGCCAGGACGATCAGCGCCACGGCCCCCGAAATCAGGAACAGGAGCTGCCGCTGGCGGCGTTCGTCCTCCTCGCTCCGTTCGCGGTCGGCGGTGTGTTTTTCGAGGTCTTCCGGCAGTTCGTACTGGAGCCGCTCGCGCAGGCCAGCGGTCAATGCGTCGGCGTTCTCGCGGGAGACGCCGTAAAGCGTGCAGAGCTTGCGGATGTACCCGAGCACGTAGACCAGTTGCGGCAGGATCTTGTAATCCTCCGCCTCCAGCGCTTCGAGGTAGAGCTCGCGGATCTTCGTCTCTTCCGAAAGCTGTTTGATCGTATAGTTGTGGCGGATCCGCAGCTCGGCCAGGCAACTCCCGAACGAGCCGTCGCCGGGAACCCGGCAGTCGGCTTTCACCCGTTTGCGCGGGGGCGTTTGCGGATTCTCCAGGATTTCGGAATCGACCGGGCCGACCGGCGCTTCTTCCGCCTCTCCGGCGAACAGTTCGGGCTCCTCTTCCTTTTTCCGTCCGGGCCGCAGCCCGTTCTTCAGGTCTTCCATCTTTCCGTGTCCTTACCGTGTGGGGCGATCATCCCTGTCGCACCCAATATACTGCCGTTCCGTTGATTTCGCAACTCTTAGAGCCAATTGCAAAACTATTTTGCCTGCTTTTGTGTCGGCCCGGCGCTTTTGCCGCCTCGAAGTGCTTTTGAGCGTAGCGCTGCTACGCCTGAAGCACTTCAAAACGGCAAAATCACTCAGGCCGCCGACAAAATCATGACAAAAATGTAGTTTGCAATTGGCTCCTTACTCTTCGTCCATGCCGTCGAAGATGAGGATTTCGCGCTTGTTGCCGCTGCCCGAGGCGGCTCCGACTATGCCGCGCTCTTCGAAGAGGTCCATGATTTCCGCCGCCCGGTTGTAGCCGATTTTCAGCCGACGCTGGAGATAGCTGGTGCTCGCCTTGCGGTCCAGCACCACCACTTCGAGGGCGCGCCGCACGTTGTCGTCGTCGCCCGGCTCCAGGTATTTGCGGATGACCGGCGCGATGTCGGCGAAATCGGCCTCGTCGTAATCGCCGACGATGTTCTCGTCGATCTCTTCGTCCAGCGCCTCCTCTTCGGCCAGCACCTGCGAGTTGAAGCTCTGCGGCGCCTGGTCGGAGACGAATTTGACGATCTCCTTGATGTCCTCGTCCTTGACCCACGCGCCCTGCACGCGCTCAAGGTCCATCCCGCCCGGCGCGAGGAACAGCATGTCGCCGGAGCCGAGCAGCTTCTCCGCCCCGTTTTGGTCGAGGATCACCCGGCTGTCCACCATCTGGCCGACGCGGAAGGCGATCCGGGTCGGCAGGTTCGCCTTGATCACCCCGGTGATGATCTGCGTCGAGGGCCGCTGCGTCGCCACCACGATGTGGACGCCCGCGGCGCGGCCGAGCTGGGCGATCCGGGTGATGTACGCTTCGGAGTCCTTGCGCGCGTCGGTCATCATCAGCTCGGCCAGCTCGTCGATGATCACCACCAGCACCGGCATCTTCTCCGGCACGGTGACGCCGTTCTCGTCGACGATCGGAACCGGATCCTTGCGGCTGTTGTATTCGGACAGCTTCTTCACCCCCGCCTTGGCGAGGATGCGGTAGCGCTTCTCCATCTCGGTCACCGCCCAGCGCAGCGCGATCGGCACTTTCCGGGAGTCGTTGATGACCGGCGTAATCAGGTGCGGCAGCCGTTTGTAGTCTTCGAATTCGACGATCTTCGGGTCCACCATGATGAGCCGCAGCTCGTCCGGCGGGAACTTGAAGAGCAAACTCATGATCAGCGTGTTCATGCAGACCGACTTGCCCGACCCGGTCGCGCCGGCGATCAGCAGGTGCGGCGCTTTGGCCAGGTCGAGGATGACCGGGGTGCCGGCGACATCCTTGCCGAGCACGATCGGAATCCCGGCATGGCCGTTCCGCCACGCCTCGGACTCCATCACCGCGCGCATGAAGACCGCCTCGGTCTTGGTGTTCGGCACTTCGACGCCGACCACCGGACGGCCCGGAATCGGCGCGAGCACGCGGACGGTCTTGGCCGAAAGATTCATCGCGATGTTGTCGGCGATCGCTTCGACCTTCTTCACGTTGACGCCCTCGTCGAGCGAGATTTCGTAACGGGTGATGCGCGGGCCGGAAATGTAGCCGGAGACCTGCCCGGACACCTTGAAGCTCTCCAGCGTCCGTTGCAGAATTTCGCGGGCGCGGCCGATCGCCTCGGGCGGTTCGCCGACCATGTCGGAGCCTTTGCTCAACATGGTGACCGGCGGCAGCACGTACTGCCGTCCGGCGGCGACCGCCTTTTCGCCGTGCTCGACCACCCGGGTATCGACGGCGGGGGCGGCGGCGGGCGTCCGCACCGGCGCGGCGGCGGCCACCGCCGTCCTCGCCGGGGGCGGCTCGGGAGCGGGCGCGGGCATGGGGGCCGCAACCGGTTTCCGCTCCGGCTCCGGCGGCGGCTCGGCGGCGGCGATCAGGTCGGGCTGGGTCGCCACGCCGGGTTCGTCCTTCTCTTCGGCGGGGGGCGTCGAACGGCGGCGGAGCGCGTCGCGGATTCCGCCGAAAAAGCCTCCGCTTCGGGCGGCGGGCGTCTCCCCGTCCTCGTCGTCGTCCTCCTCCTCGTCGTCTTCGCCGTCTTCGGCCGCGGCCAGCGCGGCGCGGCGGCGGGAGGGTGAGCCCCCGGCGGGTTCCTCATGCGGACGCGGGGCGAACACCCGTTCGCGGAACAGCACGTGCCAGTCCGAAAAATAGATCACGATCGCGCCGCCCATCACCAGCGCCCAGCCGAAAATCGTGGTGCCGACCGCGCCGATCAATTGCCGCAACACCCCTTCCGACAGGTTGGTCGATTCGAGACAGGGCGCGGCCAGCACCTGGCCGATCACCCCGCCGGTCAGCGCCAGCTCGGGGCGCGCAACGCGCCCGATGCCAAGCTGTTCGGTCATCGAAACGAACGGATAGGGCGAAAGCGCCAGCAGCAGGATCGCGCCGAGGAGAATCATCGCTTCCCCGGCGAAAAAGAGCAGCGGCCTCCCGCGGCCGGGCAGCAGCGCGCGGAGCAGCCGGAGCAGCGTCACGCCGACCAGCACGTAAGTCGCCAGCCCGAAAAGATGAAAGAGAAAAAAGCCGAAGTAGGCTCCGGCGTTGCCGATCCAGTTCGCCGGAGGCGCATCGACGCCGCCGGAAATCGCAGCCCCGTCTTCCGGAGAATAAGAGAACACCGCCAGGATCGCCAGCAGCAGAAGCGCAATATAAAAAATGTAACGCACCCGGAAGGAGGATTCCCCTTCCTGCAGCGGAGTCGAATTACCCATGTCGCCCGGTTTCCTCAAAACAGTTGCAACAAATCCATCGGACGTAATATAAACCGGAAGCGCCGCAAATGCAACAGATCCGGCCCCTTCAGCCGAGGATTTTATCAACTTCCTCCGCCGAAACGAAGCGGTGCGCGTTCCAGCCGTGTTTGCGCGCCGCTTCAATCAGCTCGGCGCGGTCGTCGAAGTAGAAGGCGGGCACACCGTAGCCCGCCTCGAACGCCGCGAACATCGCCGGTTCCGGCTTCTTGGCGTGGACCTCGAAGCTGCATACCGCGTCCGGCACGCACGAGGCGGCCGGGAACTTCCGGCGCACCTCCTCCAGGTGGGTGACCGAGGTGTCGGAGAAGAAGACCGGGCGGTATCCCCGCGCAGTCAGGTTCTCCACCAGCTCGACCATGCCCGGCACCGGGTCGCCGATGATCGCCCGGAAGGCGGAGAGCAGCCGTTCGTCGCTCCCCTCCGCTCCGGTCAGGTCGCGGATTCCGGCCAGGAACTCCGCCTCGGAAATCTCGCCGCGCTCGAACCGCTCCCCCGCGAAAAACAGCAGTTCGGCCGGAATCTCCCGCAAACTGCGGTAGCCGAGTGCTCCGAAACAGCGTTCGGGGTGGATTGTGAGGCAGACGTTGCCGATATCCAGCGCAATCACTTTCTTTGTCATGCGGTCCCCCTCGCCTATCCGACCTGCGCGCCGCCGGCGATTTCGCCGTCAACGGTGACCAGTCGCAGCTCTTTGCCGCTTTTGGCCGCCAGCAGCATTCCCGCCGATTCGACGCCGCGGATCACCGCGGGCTTGAGGTTCGCCACAATCACGATGGTCTTGCCGGGCAGCTCCTCGGGCTTGTACCAATTGGCGATTCCGGAGACGATCTGCCGGGTTTCCGCCCCGACTTCGAGCCGGAGCTTGAGCAGTTTGTCCGCGCCCTCGACCTTTTCGGCCGCGACAATCTTCGCGGTGCGCAGCTCGACCTTGGCGAAATCGGCGATGTCGATCGGCTCGACCACGTTGACCGGAGCCGCTTTCTTCGCTTTTTCCGGTTTCGCGGCGGGTTCCTCCGCCTTCTTTTCGGTCTCGATGCGGGGGAAGAGCCCGGTGGTGTCGCGGACCTGGTGGCCGACGAGCGCGCCCCTGCGGCTTCGTAGCCCGGCGATGTTGGCGTTCACCTCGTCGCCCTCGAAACCGAGCGCGATGCGGAGCTGGGCCATCTTCTCCGGCATGACCGGGGCAAGCAGCACCGACACCTGGCGCAAGGCGTCCGCCGCGGTGAAGAGCACGGTGTTGAGCCGTTCGGTTTCGCCTTTTTTGGCCAGCGTCCACGGCGCGGTGCGCTCCAGGTAACGGTTGCCGGAGCGGACCGCGTTCATTACGGCGGCGATCCCCTGGTCGAACTTCAGCGCGGCGAGGCTGGACTCCATCGCGTCGATCGCGGCGGCGACATCGCGGTTCAATTCTTCGTCATCGGCGGTGAGCGGCCCCGGGGCCGGAATCCGGCCATCCGTGCTGCGCAGCGTCATCTTGAGCACCCGGCTCAACAGGTTGCCGAGGTCGTTGGCAAGATCGCTGTTGTAGCGCGCCACGAAGTTATCCTCGGTGAAGTTCGCGTCGTTGCCCGGCGACATCTCCGCCATCAGGAAATAGCGGAAGGCGTCCACGCCGCAGCGGTCGATCATGTCCATCGGGTTGATGACGTTGCCGAGCGATTTCGACATTTTGGTGCTGCCGGTGAGCCACCAGCCGTGGGCGAAGATCGTCCGCGGCATCGGCAGGCCGATCGCCTTGAGCATGGTCGGCCAGTAGACGCTGTGGGTGGTGAGGATGTCTTTGCCGATCAGGTGGTAGCTGGCGGGCCACCATTGCTTGAAGGTTTCCGGGTCCTGGAAATAGCCGACGCCCGAGATGTAGTTGATGAGCGCGTCGAACCAGACGTAGCAGACGTAGTCGGCGTCGAAGGGCAGCTCGATCCCCCACGAGAGCCGCGACTTCGGGCGGCTGATGCAGAGGTCGCCGAGCTCCTTGCGCAGGAAGCCGAGCGTCTCGTTGGCGCGGAAGGCGGGCTGGATGAATTCCGGGTGGGTCTCGATGTACTCGATCAGCCAGTCCCGGTATTTGCCCATGCGGAAAAAGTAGTTGGATTCGACGATTTCGGAGACTTCGCGGCCGCAATCCGGGCACTTGCCGTCGATCAGGTCTTTTTCGGTGAAGAACCGCTCGCAGCCGACGCAGTACCAGCCGGTGTATTCGGCCCGGTAGATCTCGTCGCGGTCGTAAAGATCCTGGAGGATTTTGCAGACGGTCTCCTTGTGGAAGGCGTCGGTGGTGCGGATGAAGCGGTCGTTGGTGATGCCGAGCCGCTCCCAGAGCGCCTGGAACCGCACGACCGTCTCGTCGCAGTGCGCCTTCGGCTCCATGCCGCGCGCGGCGGCGGCTTTTTCGACCTTCTGGCCGTGCTCGTCGGTTCCGGTCAGGAAAAAGGTCCGGTCGCCGAGCGAACGGTGATAGCGCGAGAGCACGTCGGCCAGCACGGTGGTGTAGGCGTGGCCGATATGCGGTTTGTCGTTGACGTAGTAGATCGGTGTCGTGACGTAAAAGTTTTCGGTATTCATCGATGAGCCCCCTTGAGACGTCCCTGCCGGAAGCGCCGTCCTTGAAATAAAAAGCGCCCAAGCCGCGAAAAAGCTCCGGCGGCGGGCACAAAAATGTACGATACAATATACTTCCACTTCGCATCGAACGCAACCGCCCGGACCGTTCCGCTGCGGAAAAAAACGGAAAAAACTCCTTGTAAGGAGAGGATAAAAGGTGTATATTACCCGGTAACATTATAGTAACCCGTCCAAGCCCCGATTGGAGACCTTTTTCAAAATGGAACGCTATATCGACAGATTCATGGCGGCTTTCGAGTTCGAGGGACTCACCTTCGACGACATCTCCCTGGTGACGCAGTACGCGGACTTCCTGCCGCACGACGCGGACATCTCCAGCCGCTTCTCGCGCAACGTCAAACTGAACATCCCGTTCGTCAGCGCGGCGATGGACACCGTGACCGAAAGCGCCATGGCCATCGCGATGGCGCAGCTCGGAGGCATCGGCGTGATCCACAAGAATCTGCCCGTCGGGCGCCAGGCCGACGAGGTCCGCAAGGTCAAATACTACCTCAACGGCATCATCCGCACCCCGGTGGTCTTCCGCGAAGACCAGACCGTCGAGGAGATGATGAATGAAAAGCGCTCCCGGAAATACTCGTTCTCCGGCTTCCCGATCGTCAACGCCGAAGGGAAACTCGTCGGCATCATCACCGCCCGCGACATCAAATTCCTCACCGATTGCCGGATCAAGATCCGCGACGTGATGACCCGCACCCCGGTCACCGCCAAAGACGGCGTCTCGATGCAGGAAGCCTACAAAATCATGCTCGAAAACAAAGTCGGCAAACTCCCGATGATCGACCGCGACGGCCTGCTCACCGGGCTGTACAGCTTCCTCGACGTCAAGACGCTGATCTCCAAGGAGGAGCCCGACTACAACCGCGACGACCAGCACCAGCTCCGCGCCGCGGCCGGGATCGGCCCCTATGACTTCGAACGCGCCGAGGCGCTGATCGCCGCCGGAGTCGATGTCCTCGTGCTCGACACCGCCCACGGTCACTCCAAGGGCGTGATCGAAACCGTCCGCGAGCTCAAGAAGACTTACGGCGGCAAAGTCGATGTCGTCGCTGGCAACATTGCCACCGGCGAGGCGGGCAAGGCGCTTGCCGACGCGGGCGCCGACGGCATCAAGGTCGGCATCGGGCCCGGTTCGATCTGCACCACCCGCGTGGTGGCCGGCGTCGGGGTGCCGCAGGTGACCGCGGTCTACGAGGTGGTCAAGGCGGTGCCTTCCGACATTCCGGTGATCGCCGACGGCGGCATCAAACAGTCCGGCGACGTGGCCAAGGCGATTGCGGTCGGCGCGTCGTGCGTGATGATGGGTTCGGCGCTGGCCGGAACCGGCGAGAGCACCGGGGAAGTCGTTCTCCACCAAGGCCGCAGCTATGTCGTCTACCGCGGCATGGGCAGCCTCGCGGCGATGAAGACCGGCAAGGGCAGCCGCGAACGCTACGGGCAGGACGACGTCGATGACGAGGCCAAGCTGGTGCCGCAGGGCATCGAAGGCATGGTGCCGTTCCGCGGCCCGGTCGCTAACGTGATCATCCAGTTCATTGGCGGGCTGCGTTATTCGTTCGGTTACTGCGGCGCCCACACGGTGCCGGAGTTCCAGGCCAATGCGAAGATGGTCCGGGTCACGGCGGCGGGATTGCGCGAGGCGCATCCGCACGACGTCACCATGACCAAAGACGCGCCCAACTATTCGGGGAACTAGCCATGAAGCGGCGCGGATTCGGCTGTATTCTTCTGGCGGCGCTCCTGCTCGGCGCGGTTTCGTCCGGCGTGCAGGCGGCGGAACCGCAGCGCTTCGCGGTGGTCCACCTCGAACGGGTGTTCCGCGAATACCGGCGCAGCCGGATCGCCGAAGACGCGATCAAGCAGCAGGCCGAAATCTACCGTCTTTACATGGTCAAGCAGGGCGGACTTCTCGCCCGGCTCAGGAAAGAGGCCGAAGAGGCCCGCCTTCAGGCCGGGAACCCCGTCCTGACGCAGCAGGAGCGGACCCGGCTCGGCGCCGAAGCCGTCTTCAAGGCCAAAGAGGTGGCGGCGAAAGAGGCCGAGCTCCAGCTCTACGTTTCGGAGCGCGCCCGCACCATGCGCGAAATCGAGCTGAAGAAACGCGAGGAGATCATGATCGATATCCGCCTGGAGATCGACCGGCGCGCGACGGCGGAGGGGTTCGACTTCGTGCTGGATTCGTCCGGCAGGACGATGAACGAGCAGCCGGCCGTGCTGCGCTTCCCCGCCTCCTGCGACCTCACCGAAGCGGTGATTCGCGAACTCAATCGCGCGATGACGGAAGAGAAGAAACCGGCCGCCGCCGAACCCGCGAAATAAACTCGTAACCGCATTGTTTGGGAATCAGGGAGAGAAACATGAAACAACTGACAGTCACTGCCGCGGAAATCGCCGAAATGATCAAGGGGAAACTCGTCGGCGACCCCGCCCGGGTCATCCGCAGCGTCGCCGGAATCAAGGAGGCGAAATCCGACCAGCTCTCCTTCATCGGCAACAAGCGGTACGAGCACCAGTTCGAGACGACCGAAGCGGGCGTCATCCTGGTCTGCCCCGACCTGGAATCGGCGGCGGGCGACAAACATACTCTCATCGTGACCGAACACGTCGATTACGCCTTTGCGAAAATCGTCGCGCTGTTCGCCGAGGAAGCGCCGAAATTCGCACCGGGCGTCCACCCCTCGGCGGTGGTTGCGCTCGACGCGAAGATCGGCGAAGGCGTTTCGATCGGGGCCAACGCGGTGGTCGAATCCGGCGTTGAAATCGGCGACGGCGCGGTGATCGGCGCGGGCTGCTATCTCGGCCACCAAGCGAAGATCGGCGCGGGCACGATCCTCTACCCCAACGTGACGGTGATGTACCGCTGCACGGTCGGGCGCAAATGCATTTTCCACTCCGGCGTGGTGGTCGGCGCGGACGGGTTCGGGTTCGTGCCGGGGCCGCAGGGGCTGGTCAAGGTGCCGCAGACCGGGATCGTCCAGATCGACGACGACGTCGAACTCGGCGCGAACACCACGGTGGACCGCGCCCGCTTCGGCCGCACCTGGATCAAGAGCAACGTCAAGGTCGATGACCAGGTGATGA
>Ga0209800_10003324_pt1 | contig 12886 bp, 7 predicted proteins | sample Higcelweek8metaG_FD_187174 | JGI IMG/M metagenome (GOLD analysis project Ga0209800, IMG submission 187174) | Freshwater pond sediment microbial communities from the University of Edinburgh, under environmental carbon perturbations - High... | ecosystem: Environmental > Aquatic > Freshwater >... | reverse complement strand
CTTAAATCATTTCCTACTTACTAGCTTTTTTAAAGTTCGCAAGTTACTCAAATTTTGAATTTGTCATTTCTGACTCATTCGTTATTAACGAGTTCCTTATTTCTTTTTACACTGTTTACTTTTCAAAGTCCATTACCGCTTTCTATATCGCGGAATTTTATTCTATCACACTGCCGATATTATGTCAACTATTTGTCCGAATATTTTTTTGATTACTTCTTGGTTCATTACTATTATAACTTTTCTGAAAATTAATTAATATTCAAAAGTTTAATAGCTTCGGATCCTTAAGACGGCTTAAATGCTTAACTTCAGAGCATTTTGTCTTGTGTCATCAGCGACAGCTTTTATAATATACCACCTTTCATATTCAATGTACAACCTCAAATACATTTATAATATCGGTTTAAATTAAATTATATGTTGTATTCTGCATATTTCGACTATTTTCTCACTCGTGATACTATATATATATGTGAGTGCATTTTAAAATTATTAAAAAACTGTTAAGTAAACTATCTGATCTTCCGATAAGTATTAAAGGAGTTTTATAATTATTTTTTGATGATACAAAAAGCGCTTACGCGTTTTTGTTTGAATCTCATGGTTTAAATGTAGAAGGTCATCTAATCTCATAGCATCTTATTACATATTATTTTTTTCATTTCTCAAATAATTTTTCGAAGGCAAAATACAGGAGGAATTTTATGAATAATAAAAATATTATTCTAATTATTACACTCTTACTTATTTTTCTATCAGGATGTGCTGAAAAAACTATATCTGAAGTTTCACCAATAAAACAAAAGAATACACAACCAAAAGTGAATCTTGATCCGTACGAGATCGCTATTTATTATCCTGGGCCAGGACCTCAACCTGATGATGAACTTATAGAAGCTGAAGCAGAAAAATTATTAAAGGACATTAATGTTAAAATAAAGCTTAACTGTATTGCGGATTCTGAATGGCAAAACAAAAAGAGGGCATTGCTTAATTCAGGTGATAAAGCAGATCTTGTTTTTACTGCATCGTGGAACGAATATTTTGAAGAGGTTAGCAGAAATGTTTTGATCCCACTAGAAGACCTATTAGATAAATACGGTAATGATATTAAGGATAATTTATCACAACACCAACTAAAGGCTTCAACAGTGAAAGGAAGCATTTATGCAATACCAATTAATAAAGAACTAGGTGCTGTATATGGACTTTTATTTAACAAAGAGCTTGTTGATAAGCACAATATAGACATTAATAAAATTAATTCTTTAATTGATCTTGAATCAGTTCTTAAATTTATAAAGGAAAAAGAACCTGGGATTAGTCCCTTTCTCCTTGATGGTTATGGTTCTCCATTAAGAATTGAATATATGAATAATTTTGAAGCGATAGGTTCCGACAGTTCAGCAGGTGCTATTACAAAAACGGGCAACGATTTTAAGGTTATTAATCAATATGAGCATCAAAGAATGTGGGAAGCTACAAAATTGATTTACAAGTGGAAGCTTGCTGGCTATTTCAACAACTATACCCCTGATAAAAAACTAAACTCAGATGAATTAAAACGTCAGAACAATTACTTTTGTCTTATGTCACCAATTAAACCTGGTAAGGATAAAGAAATGCAAAAGGAGTATGGAATTGAATATATTCAGCATTCATGGCAATCCCCATACGCTGACACACGTGAATCTACTGGCTCTATGATGGCTATTCCAAATAGTTGTGAAAATGTAGAAAGAACAATGATGTTTTTAAACAGATTATATATGGATAAAAAACTTGTTAATCTTTTGGTCAATGGTATAGAAGGAAAACATTATATAAAAACTTCTGACAATACAATTAATTTCCCCAAAGACGTCAACTCTAGCAATTCAGGATACTTCCCAATGAACAACTGGAAAATAGGTAACCAATACTTAGATTATATATGGTATGGCGAGGACCCTGACAAATGGAACAAACTCAGAGAGTTTAGCAACCAAGCAATAAAATCAAGAATTATGGGCTTTACATATTATACTGAAGATGTACGCAAAGAAAACAAGGTTATAGAGGTAATTTCAAAATATTATTCCCTTTATTATAATGGTTTGCTAGACCCTCAAAATTCATATACACAGTTCCTTGAAGAGCTTGACAAAGCAGGGGTTAAAGATGTCATATCAACTAAGCAGAATCAATTAGACAAATGGATGAAATCAAATAATTAACATCAATAAAATGCCTATTGCAAATACCGTTAAAAGTTCAGTATATGCAATAGGCATTTTTAATGTTCCTCTAAAAGAACTAAGAAATATAATTCATCGGGCTATATAATCAATGGAATTTCTATAATAAATGTTGTACCTACTCCAACTTTACTTTTAACTTGAATAGTACCTTCAAGGTTTTGGGTTACTATATTAAAAATAATGTTAAGCCCCAAACCTGTTCCGCCTTCTAGTCTCTTCGTTGTGAAGAATACATCAAATATTTTGTCTATGTTTTCTTCAGATATTCCAATTCCATCATCAGAGTATTCAAATACTATGGTTTCATCATTTTTTCTTACATTTATAGTAATATTCCCTTTATTTCCTCTTTCAAAACCATGAATAATAGAATTCATAATAAGGTTTGTAAAAATCTGAGAAATCGCCCCTGGATAAGAATACATTTCTAGATCGCTATTACATGATATTTGAATATTGTAGTTCTTCCCTTTGAATTCGGGGCTCAAAGCCAGTATTATATTGTTTAAGTATTCCAAAACATTAAATGCACTTTTTTGCTCATTTGATACATCAACTGATACTCTTTTAAAGCTCTTGATTAAATTTGATGCCTTATACAAGTTAGTATAAATAACATTAGTTGAATCCAATACAATATTCATATAATTATCCAAACTTGATTTTTTGAGTTTATTATTATTAAAATCATCCACTATCAATTTTGTTTTCTCAAGCAAAAATGTAATTGCCGTAACACTTACACCAACAGGTGTGTTAATCTCATGGGCAATACCTGACATCATGCTGCCTAACGCTGCCATTTTTTCCGATTGAACTAGATGCTTTTGAGTTTGCTTCAGAGTATCAAGAGCATTTTCAAGCTCTATATTTTTTTCTTCCTGATCTTTTGCATTTTTATTAAGTTGCATATTCAATGCCACTAATTCTTTGTTAACGCTTTTGAGCTGTAATGTTCTATATTCTACACGTTCTTCAAGTTCTTTATTTAGTGATTGGAGTTCATTGTTTGACATGCTTAATTTTTCCATCATTTTATTAAATGATTCACCTAAGAAAGCCATTTCATCTTTGCCTTTCACTTCACATTTTACACTTAAATTACCACTTTCTGCTTTTTTCATCACACTTATAATATTACTAATTGGATTTGTTATTCTTCTTGACATTATCAATGCAACTATCATTGAAATAAGTATGCTTATTAACGCAATTGTAAGAACACGAATATTCATTTCTGTAATAGGCTCGCTAATTATTTTGTCAGGTAAGACTGCTATTACTAACCAATCATTCAATGTTACCTTATCATAAAACACCATGTTTTTATTATAATACGTAAAACCCCAGCCTGATTTTTTTTCATATATTAAGGAGTTGATTTTTTGAAGCATTGTATTGTCTTTAAATAATGTTCCTTCAATTTTGTTTGCACTTGTATCTGCAACTATACCTCCATCACTTGCTATCAGATAAAGAGATATATCTCCTTTGTCAGCGATAGATACTTTTTTTAAAATTTTGCCAAAGAATTCAGGTTTTAATTCTAACACAGATACGCCTAATTCGTCTCCTGTAGCCCCATTGCACTCTAATCTAGCAACAGTAATATAATTTTTTTTATCAAAAGAATTTTTATAGTTATCCTCCCATACAACACTTCCGTTAGCTTTCTTAACTTTATTATAGAAATCGCTGTTAAAAAAATCATTTTGATCAATTAATTTAAAAACATTTCCAAAAACCTTATACCTTGTAATAATTCCAGCACCAACATAACTACTATCTGTAATATATAAATTTTGAAGATAGCTTGTTATATAACCATATTCATCATAAGTTATGATAGGGTCTGAATTTTTTTTATATTCAAGTGCTGACCATAATTTCTGATCACTGCTTCCAGACTTGATTTTTCTTTCAACATCCTCCGTTGAAATATTAATTACCTCACTTACCTGTCTGACAATTTCCATGTAGGAAGTTTGCACCTGATTTGATAATGATCTTGAAGATATCCGATGTGAAAAAAATGCGACCACAGATAATGGTACTATTATCAAAATTAACAAAAATACAGTTAATTTTGTTTTTAGACTTAATATCTTTGTGAAAATTGAACTTTTTTTAAATGAATTAATAAAACCATCTCCCTAGAGATTTTTGTTTCCATTATAATATATCGTCAACTTATTATTTCTTCTTTAGCACACTCTCTCCCATTATATAAGTTGCTTTGATATTTCTATCATCTCCCATCATCTGAAGTCCAAACAGAAGATTTTCAATATTCCATTGATTATTACGTGTCAAGTATTCCATGCGCAGCTTTTGTAAATTATGCGCTGCATAATCTATTACAACAAAATCAGCCTCGCAACCTACAGCAAAGCTTCCTATTTTGTTTTCAAGCTTTAATGCTTTTGATGCACCTAATGTGATTTTATAAAAACTCTCAAACACATTCATTGCATATCCTTTAAGCTGTTGAACCTTGTATGATTCACTTAATGTATCAAGCAAAGAAAACGATGTTCCTGCACCAATATCAGACCCTATTGTTGTAGATACTCCAAAATCATTTGCTCTTCTCATATCAAATAAACCACTACCAAGAAATAGGTTTGATGTTGGACAATGCGAAATAATTGCACCAGCATCCTTAATTCTTTTCATTTCAGAATCTGAAAGATATATACAATGAGCAAAAATTGAACGGTCTGTTAACAATCCAGACAACTCGTATACATTTAAATAATCCTTGCAATCACTATATAACTCTAACGTCTTTGATATTTCATCCTTATTTTCTGCAAGGTGAGTCTGAATATATGTATCAGGATATTCATTATGCAATTCACCTGCAACCTTAAGCTCTTCCATATCGCAAGCTAATGCAAATCTTGGCGTGACAGCGTAATGATTCCTGCCGTTATTATGCCATTTTTCTATCAAAGCTTTATTTTTAGAGTATTGATTATTATTTTCTTTTGAATATTTCCCCATCATTACTTTTCCTGCGATAATCCTCATATTAAAAAGAGAAGCAGCGTTAAATAAGGCATCTACAGAGTTATCGCTATCACTTGTAAATGCTACACATGTTGTGGTACCATTTTTAAAAAGTTCAAAAATAAAATTGTTTGCTATATTGTCCGAATAGTCTAAAGATTTGAAGTTTTTTTCAACTGGGTATGTATATTCATTCAACCAATCAAGAAGTTGCTTTCCATAGGAACCTAAAATTTCCATCTGCGTATAATGGGTATGTGTATCAATAAACCCAGGCATAATAAGCTTGTCCGAATAATCTATACAAATGTAATCAGAATATTTTGCATTGATACATTTGTACTCTCCAATATCGATAATATGCCCATCTGATATAACCAAACCACCGTCTTCATAATATCTCATGAAATCATCAGGTCTTTCTAATGGATCATTGACAAAATAAAAAATTTGACCTCGAACAATTTTTTTCATATCGTTGCCTCCAATATGTTATTAAGTTAAATACATTATTAATCTTACATTTAGCAGAGCAAAATACCGAACGCTTTAACGGAATTTTGCGATAGATAAATGTAATAGATTAATTGTATTTAACATAAGTTGATAAATGATTTTATTTATTATATTATATCATTAAAATCATTTCGATATGGGGTTTTAAAAATGAAAAATATTAACGAATACGAAATGCCATTCATTCTTAGAGATTTTTTGAACTATTTACAAACTATAAAAGGCAAGTCAAAAAACACAGTACTTGTTTACTTTTACGACTTGAGAGTGTTTTTTAGGTATATTAAAACTCTAAGAGGTCTGGTCGATAAAAAAACAGAGTTTGATGATATTAAAATTGATGATATTGATATCAATCTCGTAAAGACAATAACATTAAGCGATCTCTACTCATTTATGTCCTTTGTGAGTAATAACAGGGATAATACTTCTCATGCTCGTGCAAGAAAAGTTGCAAGTCTTAGATCATTTTTTAACTATATTACAAATAAGGCTAAGCTTTTAGATACAAACCCCGCAAGCGAATTGGAATCTCCTAAAATAGTTAAGCGTCTTCCCCGATATCTCAATGTACAGGAAAGTAAGCAGTTGCTTTTATCTGTTAACGGTGATTACTCCGAACGTGATTATGCAATACTCACACTTTTTCTAAATTGTGGTTTGCGACTTTCAGAACTTGTTGGCATAAATAAAAATAATATCAGAGAAAACACCCTGACAGTCATCGGTAAAGGCGATAAAGAACGAATGGTACCTTTAAACAAAGCATGTCTTGATGCTATCGGAAATTATAAATATGTACGCAAGGAAGATGGTGTTAAAGATAAAAACGCTTTCTTTTTAAGTGAGAGAAAGCAAAGAATCAGTAAAGCTACAGTTCAGCATATTGTAAAGAAGTATATTAGACAATCAGGACTAGATCCAGCAAGATACTCAACCCACAAGCTTAGACATACCGCAGCAACTCTTATGTATAAATATGGTCATGTCGATATCAGGACACTTCAGGAGCTTTTAGGACACGAAAGTATAGCTACAACCGAGATTTATACACATTTAGATGAAAAACAGCTTCAGAATGCTGTTGACAGTAATCCTTTATCAGGCTTTAGCACAAGTCCAAAGGAAGAAAAGGAATCTAATGATTCTATTAAATAAAAATTTATTGAAGGAATTTGCGAAACAAAGCTTAAAATCTCAGGGGTTATATGCCCCTGAGATTTTGATTTATATTAAATACAATTAATCTATTGCCTTACTTTAATTCATTACTTCAACTTTATAATCGGGATTAGTGGTGCTTGACCAAAACCATGAATTTCCATTCCTTATTCCAAATCCTGATGATGTATTTAAAACACTTATTTTAAAACTCGGTGATGTTGCTTTAAATACGTCAAACCCAAAGTATGGCTGGTTACCTAAGAACTTTACGTTCTCAAGCTTAGAACATCCTTCAAATGCCCTTGAACCGATTGTTGATACTTTAGCTGGAATATCTATTGCAATAATTGAGCTACATCTTAGAAACGCTCCATATCTAATCTCACTCAAACCGTCATTAAGTTTTATCGATGTAAGCTTGCTGCAATCTGAGAATGTAAAATCTTCAATAACTCTAACTTTCTCAGGGATCGAAATACTTAATAGCTTTGTACAGCTTGAAAATGCGTATTGCTTAATTTCATTAATACTATTTGGTATTGTGATGCTTGCTAAGCTGCTACAACCCTTGAACGTAGACTCTTCTATTGTAGTTACACCTTCTGGAATTGTGATGTTTGTTATAGCCCCACAGCTCTCGAATGAACCTTTTCCAATCTTTTTTACAGCCTTCGGTATACTTAATCTGTTTATCTTGCCACAACTTGAGAATGCATGATTTCCAATTGTTATAACACCCTCAGGTATAGTAATGCTAGTTAATCCGCTACAGCCTTCAAATGTATAATCGCATATTTCAGTCAATCCAGACGGAAGAGTAATGCTAGAAACCATACCACATCCTGAAAATGCATATTTCCCAATACTTTTAATTCCTTGATGAATTTTTATACTGCTCAAACTTCCACATCCAGCAAATGTATAATCTTCTATTACAGATACTCCATTAGGAATCACGATGCTTTTAAGTGAACTACAATTTTGGAATGCATTTTTTCCTATTCTTTCTATAGCTACCGCAATAGTGATTCTGTTCATATTAAAACAGTTCATAAATGCTCCACTGCCAATATTTACAACGCTTTTAGGTAAAATAACACTTAAAATTTGACTGCATTCTAAAAATGCGTTGTCTCCTATTGCTGTTACATTTACTCCATTTATGGTATCTGGAATGGTTATATTTCCACCTGATCCGATGTATTTTATTATTGTGCCTGTCAAACTATCAAACTCAAAGTCACTTTCAGCTGCTACACCTGTGTAAGATGTTTCTGTTGGTGTTGGTGTCGGTGTTACAGTTGGCATATTTGTCGCAGTTGATGTTGGAGTAGGTGTTATATCTTCATAGCCTGATAAAACAACATCGTATTGGGATGTGTTGTTCTTTTTCCATAACCATAATAATTCGTCATTATACGGATCTGGCTTCCCAAAGCCCGATGACGTTGGGATAATAACAATCCTGAAACCTTCTTTGGCTTCTTGAAAAACATAATCCCCAAAATTAATTGGCTGGTTATTCATGAAATAAGCTCTAAATAATTTGTTACACCCATCAAAAGCTCTGTCATCAATTGTTGTAACATTCCCTTGAATCGTAACATTTTCTAGCCCTGTGCATCTGAAGAAAGCTCCATAACCAATATTTGTGAGCGACTCTGGGAATTTTATGCTTGTCAAGTAAGTGCACCCTGAGAACGCGTAGTTAGAAATTCTTTCGATACCTTCTGGCATTCTTAAATATTCTAGCTTTGCACATCCTGAAAATGTGTTTTCTTCTATTACTTTTATATCATTTGGTAATTCTATTGAACTTAACTCTATACATCCATGGAATGCACTTTTACCAATACTTAAAACACCATCTGGAATATCTAAACGTTTTAAGCCACTACAATTACTAAATGTTCCTTCACCTATTCTTGTTATTCTTTGTGGAATAGAAATTGAATCTAATTTGCCACAACCTGAAAATGCATTATCACCAATATCTGTTATACCATCTAGAAGTGATAAACTTTCAATTGATCCGCAATCAGAGAAAGCATTATTTCCGATACTTTCTATACTTTGTGGGATTGTTACAGTTCTCAAAGATCTGCATCTAGAAAATGTATACTCTGCTATATTACTTACTCCATTTGGAATATTAATCTGCATCAACTCGCTACAGCCAGCGAAAGCATATCTACCAATACTATCAATACTTTCAGGAATAACAGCTCTTTTGAGCTTACTGCATTCGTTAAATGCATAATCACCTACAGATGTTACTCCTTTCGGAATAATAATGCTCGTTATCTCTGAACATTTACTAAATGCAAAATTATCAATTGATCTAACTTCCACTCCATTTATTACAGAAGGTATCCTAATGTCGCCTCCTGAACCAACAAATTTAATTATTGTTCCAGTTTCTGAATAAAACTCAAAGTTGGATTCATCAGCAACTGGTATGTATGATTTATTTGGAAATCTATTTATGAATTCATTCAAAAACCTCTTAAATATTGCATAATCTATCGAGTTGATTTTTTTATCACCATTTAAATCAGCTACCAACAATTCATATCCTTGTGCAAGTGGAAAAGATTTTTCTGTACCAAGGATAAATTTTTTCATCAATTGCCTGTCGCTTGAATCGATGGTACTATCTCCGTTTAAATCACCAAGCTTATAGTCCAATCTAAAGTCCTTTTTATAAAGATTACTATAAAATGTTTTAACCGCTGAGAAATCCTCAATTTTATTATTTGCAAGATATAAGCTATTAAGTTTTTTCAAATAACAAAGGTAAGTTATGTTGCTAATTTCATTTGAAGAAAGATCAAGCTCCTCGAGGCTTTCAAAATACTGTATCCCTTCAATATCTTCAATATTACTCTTTGAGCAATCTAATTCTTTTACACCTGCAATATCAGCATACTGAACATCACCAGTGCTTTTTCCAATCTTTTGACGAACAGTTTTTTCAAATTGAGCATCTTTAAAAACAATTTTGGTACTGTTTGAATCAGTTGAAGTTTGTGGCATTGTCGCTCCAACTGCTAATACTGATGAATAAACAAATATCATACAAATAGTTAACCCACTAAAGCATAGTAATCCTAATTTTTTTATGTCTAGGAAATTATGGTGCCCATAATTTCTAACGACAAGGTACAGATGATACAAAAAGCGCTTCGCGTTTTTATTTTGTAAATTCTTAAACATAATCTAATCCCCCCCTTTATTTGTAGTCTTCAGTAACACAATTGAAGTGCTTCGCTAATGCTACAACATCAGCCATATTTATACTGCCATCCTTATTTACATCACATTCACTTTTATATCCACTGTCGCCGCTCAATGTGTTGAACGACTTACTTATAAACATTATATCAATCATATTTATTGCCCTATCATTATTAAAATCACCAACATACATCATAAGAGGTGATGACATAGTTGATACTTCCGTGCTTCCATTGGAATTTTTAAAACTTACATATTTTATTTCTCTACTTAAAAACCCACTCTTTGAAACCTCCAATACACACTCTTCCATTTCATTAGTTGAGTAAATTTCAAAAAATCCGTTTTTATCTGTTTTTGTCATTAACCCTGTTCCTGCAATATTAACATTGAAGTCGGATTTAAGCATTTCAGCTACAGTACTGTCAACTGAAAGGTCAGGTGTTATATAGCCTGACAACTTATAGCCACCTTTACTAATCACTTCTATACTTCCATCAGTTATAGTTGTTGTTACTAATTCCAGATCAGTATTACTAAATGTTGGATCATCTTGTAAAGATACTTTGCTTGTATACTCAGGTATGCTTGACTTAATTAGGAATTTTACATCAGCAAATACTCCATCTGATGTTATTGCTTCATCTCCCAAACCAGTTTCATCGCAATACAAGAACTTAATTGTTCCTGCGTTTTTGTCTATAATACTGTCAAATGTTAAAGATGAATTATTTGTTATAGGTCCTGCTGTTACTGCATTATCTACCGCTTCTAATAAGTTTTTATCATAGTACACGGTAAAGTCACAACTTAATATACCTTTTGACGGTATATTTTTAAATCTAATTGGCATTGTAACTATTGAATTTGAAAAACACTGCACTGAACCTAATTCAACTTCAAAATCTGTTGCCAAAACAGATGAACTGAACATGAACATCGAAATAATCAATGTAATTGTCAGCATAAAAGATATAAGTACTTTTTTCATGTTTTAACTAACCCCCTGTTTTTTATTCTATTCTAGTCTATTTTTGGGAATTTCCTTATCCTGAATAAATAGTATATTACATTCTTACAAAAAATACAATTTTTATTTACATTACAAAAATCAAAAAACATCTTTAGTTTTAATCTTTCCTATGATAGAATTAAAGCGATTTTATGTTGTATTAATAATAACGAGGAGGAATTCAAATGAAAAAAGTATTAACAGCAGCCTTATTAAGTTCATTTTTGGTAATAAGTTCTGTAGCCGTTAATGTTCAAGCAGTTGGCACTGAGTTACAGCAGTCGTTATCTGCTAGTGAGGCTAAAGATATGCACATCAAGTTAGATGGTAAATTAGCACGCGCACAAGATGACCAAGGCAAAGTCTCATATCCAGTTATTGTAGATGGTCGTTCGTATTTGCCATTGAGAGCACTTGGTAATTTAGTTGGTGTAGTTGTTGGTTATGACAGTGCCACAAGAAGAATTTTAATTGATACTAAAACACCTAAATCGCCATCATTTGCAACAGATGATGGTAAAAACGCACCTAGTGTGCCAAAGAAAGCCAACCTTGTAAAAGACATGTACATACAGCTAAATGGAGAAGATACATTTCCAAAAGATGCTTCAGGAAATTTAGTTTATCCAATAATTGTGGATGGCAGATCATACTTACCAATAAGGGCTACAGAATCAATATTCGGTATTAAGGTTGATTACGATTCTCCTAGCAGAACAATTATTATAAAGACAAAGAATTATGTAGAAGTATCAAGTGATGGATATACGCTTGAAACCGAGACAAATGACAAACGTCAACAGGCAAACGAAATTCCTGTAAACGGTGGAAAGATGAAAGGAAAGGTCGGAGAGGACTCATTAGGGACTGGATCAGACGTAAATATTTATGATTACTTTAAAGTTACTGCATCTGAAAATGGTGTATTAGAGTATACTGTTAAAGGTGACGCCGCAGGAGAATTGAGAGCAACCTTTTTTGATGCAAATGAAAACTTTATATGTAATAAGGATTTATCTATTGATAATTTAATTTCAGAAAAAGTTGGGTTACTTAAAGGGACGTATTTTATCCGTTTAGAAGCAAACACTTCGATTCCATATAAACTTGATACTAAATTTACTCCGTATAAAGAAGATATAGAAAATAATGACGAGATAAAGAATTCACAGAATTATACCACAGGAACCACTGTTACAGGATTACTCGGAAACTTTAGCTCAGATACTTCTAAAGATAGTTACGACTACTTCTGTATTACTAATTCCGAGGGAAAAACAAGCTTTAACTATACTGTTACAAGTACCGAAGATGTAAGGATAACTTTCTATGATAAAGCAGGCACTTTTATAAATGAGTTTGATACTGTTCAAGGTCAATTAAAAGGTACTGTTGAAATACCATCAGATCAAGAATTAATTGCACCATATTATTTTGCCATCACTGGTGGTTCAACAAAGACTGAGCCAAACGTTTATTCAGTAGTTGTAAATTAAAAGTAATAAGTAATATTTAATAAAAACTCCTTTTCGTCTAGATACGGAAAGGAGTTTTTTATGTCCGCTATGATTTTTAGTAAGCGGCAAATAAAAAGCGTCTTTTTTAAGCCTTCCATACCTGATAGTATTTATAACGATACTATTTGGCATGGGAGGTTTTTGTAATGGATTCAAAAGTCATGGAACTTCGACTTAAGCAATGG
>Ga0209800_10003323_pt1 | contig 12886 bp, 11 predicted proteins | sample Higcelweek8metaG_FD_187174 | JGI IMG/M metagenome (GOLD analysis project Ga0209800, IMG submission 187174) | Freshwater pond sediment microbial communities from the University of Edinburgh, under environmental carbon perturbations - High... | ecosystem: Environmental > Aquatic > Freshwater >... | reverse complement strand
TTGGCCTCGTCGCCGAGGAACCTGCCGGTGACGGACTCGGGGTTCTGCATGATCTCCTCCGGCGTGCCCCGGGCCACAATCTGCCCGCCGTTCTCGCCGCCGCCGGGGCCCAGGTCGAACACGTAGTCGCTGGCGAGGACGACATCGGCGTTGTGCTCGATGACGATGACGCTGGCGCCCTTGTCCACCAGGCGGTGCAGCACGCGGATGAGCTTGCCCACCTCGTGCATGTGCAGGCCGGTGGTGGGTTCGTCCAGAATGTACAGCGCGCCTGGCAGGTTGCGCTTGCCCAACTCCCGGCTGATCTTGATGCGCTGGGCCTCGCCCCCGGAGAGGGTGGTGGCGGGCTGCCCCAGGCGCAGGTAGGAAAGGCCCACCTGCTCCAGCACCTCCAGCCGGCGCGAAAGGGCGGTGTGCGCGCCGAAGAACTCGCGCGCCTCGGCCACGGTCATGTCCAGCACCTCGGCGATGTTCTTGCCCTTGTGGCGCACCTCCAGGGTTTGCGCGCTGTAGCGCATGCCCTTGCACACGTCACAGGTCACAAACACATCAGGCAGAAAGTGCATTTCCACGCGGATCTGGCCGTCGCCCTGGCAGGCCTCGCAGCGGCCGCCCTTGACGTTGAAGCTGAAGCGGCCGGGGGTGTAGCCGCGCATCTTGGCGTCCTTGGAGTTTGCGAAGATGTTGCGGATCTCGTCGAAGGCCTTGGTGTAGGTGGCGGGGTTTGAGCGCGGCGTGCGGCCGATGGGCGTCTGGTCGATGGCGACGATCTTCTCTATGGCCTCCGCCCCAATGAAGGATTCCACCGGGCCGGGCTGGTCCACCTTGATGCCCTGGGCCAGCGCCAGGTGCTTGTAGAGGGTGTCGACCACCAGCGAGCTTTTGCCCGAGCCGGATACCCCGGTGAAGCAGACCAGCACGCCCAGCGGGATGTCGAGGTCGAGCCCTTTGAGGTTGTTGGCGCGCGCGCCGCGTATGCCCAGGTGGGTGCGCCCGCCGATGACGGCCGGCTGGCGGCGCTCTTCCGGCCGCCAGCAGCGCAGGTCGCCGCGCAGATACTTGGCCGTCAGGGACTGGCTCTCGTTCATGAGCCTGTCCACCGGGCCCTGGAAGACGATCTCGCCGCCGAGCTCGCCGCTGCCCGGCCCAAGTTCGATGACATGGTCCGCACTCATGATGGTGGGTTCGTCGTGCTCCACCACAAGGACGGTGTTGCCGCGCGCCTGCAAGCTGCGCAGGGTTTTGAGCAGGCGCTCGTTGTCGCGCGGGTGCAGGCCAATGGAGGGCTCGTCGAGCACGTAGGTGACGCCCACCAGGCCGCTGCCAAGCTGGCTTGCCAGGCGTATGCGCTGGGCCTCCCCGCCGGAGAGGGTGTTCATGTTGCGCCCCAGGCTGATGTACTCAAGCCCGACGTTTTTCATGAAGCCCAGGCGGTGGGTCAGCTCCTTCATCAGCGGCCCGGCGATGAGCGCGTTGGCGCCGGAGAAGTCCTGCGCCCAAAGCCAGTCCAGCGCGCGGCTGATGGAGAGCGAGCAGAACTGGTGGATGTTCAGGCCATCGGGCTTGGCGGGCACGCGCACGGCCAGCACCTCCGGCTTCAGGCGCGCCCCGCGGCACACCGGGCAGGGGCGGCTTTGGCGATAGCGCGAGAGCTCGTCGCGCCAGAACGGCCCCATGCTGTACCCCTGTTCCAGCAGCGGCTCCACGCCGGGCCAGTCGCATTTCGGGTCGCCGTCCACCAGGGCGTGCCGGGCGGAGGTGGAAAACTCGGCCAGGGGCGTGTCCAGGGTGAAGCCGTGGCGTTTGCCCAGGCGCGTCAGGTCCTCCGCGTGGCGGGCGAACAGGCGCGGGTTGCGCCAGGGCAAAAGCCCGCCCGCCGCCAGGGAAAGGCCCTTGTTCGGCGCCAGCAGATCGAACTCGAAGGCATCGACGCTGCCCAGGCCGGAGCACTGCGGGCAGGCCCCCTGGGGGCTGTTGAAGGAGAACAGCGCCGGGGCCAGCGCCGGCATGGAGATGCCGCAGGCCGCGCAGGTGCTTGATGTGCTGAAGAAACGGTCGGCGTTTTTGCCGGTTTTGCCGTGCTCGTTGATGATGAGGCTGCCCTTGCCCTGGCGCAGGGCCAGCTCCACGGAATCGCCCAGGCGGGTGCGGATGTCGGGCTTTATGGCCAGCCGGTCCACCACCAGCTCGATGGTGTGCTTCTTGAGCTTGTCCAGCTCCGGGGCCTCTTCCAGCGTCACCACCTCGCCGTTGACGCGCACGCGGGCGAAGCCCTCCTTGCGCAGCCGGGCGAAGAGCTCCTTGTGGGTGCCCTTCTGGCGTTCCACCAGCGGGGCCAAAAGCAAAACGCGCGTACCCTCTGGCAGGGCCAGAATGGTGGCCAGGATTTCATCGCTGCTTTGCGCGGCGATTGCCTGCCCGCACTTGGGGCAGAAGAACGCGCCCAGCCGGGCAAAGAACACGCGCAAAAAATCGTAGACCTCGGTCACCGTGCCCACGGTGGAGCGCGGGTTGCGCGAGGTGGAGCCCTGCTCCAGGCTGATGGCGGGCGAAAGCCCCTCCACCTTGTCCACCTGCGGCTTGTCCATCTGCGGCAAAAACTGCCGGGCATAGGCGGAGAGCGACTCCACGTAGCGGCGCTGGCCCTCGGCGTAGACGATGTCGAAGGCCAGGGTGCTCTTGCCCGAGCCCGAAGGCCCGCAGACCACCACCAGCCGCTCGCGCGGGATGTCGAGGCTCAGGTTCTTGAGGTTGTGGTGACGCGCCCCTTCGATATGGATGACGCCCCGGCCGGCATCGGAAGCGGGCGCGGCAGAGGCTGTGGTGGGTTGTTTCGGCATTCTGCGCAGGTAAGCATTCCGCATCCGATGGCAAGGGGGCCGCGCGGCCGCTTGACGAAATCCGGGGGCGGGGCGTAGTGGATAATTTCGTGGGTACTTTTGCTTTGCGCCGGGCGGTCGCACCAGCGGACTGCGGGCGGCGCGGGTGAACGCCGGATAAGGGGGGAGCCATGTACGGGTTGACGGACAACATCGTCGCCGGTCCTGCCGGTCACATCGTCGCCGGCGCTGCCGGGCATATCGAGGCCGGTCCGGCGGGCAGCAGCACCGTGGGCCCCGCGGGCCACACCACGCCCGGCCCCGGCGGCGGCGGCCAGCCCGGACCCGTTGGCGGCTTTACTCCAGAGCCCGGCGGACGCATCACTCTTGAGCCCAGCGGCCACATCACCCCCGAACCAGGCGGCCATGCCACAGGGGGAGTTCCCGGCGGCGGCGGCATCCTGTATACTTCGGGCTCCACACAGTCCGCCATACCCGCGGGGTCATCCTCCGGCGGCGGCGGCGGCGGCGGGGTTGTCGGCGGCGCGGGCGGCGGCGGGGCCTACACCCTCGGCGGCAACATCCTCGGCGGCGGCGGCGGCGGTAGCGCGGGTGGCGGCGGCGGCAGCGCAGGCGGCGCGGGCGGCGGCGGCGGCGGTGGCGGTGGCGGTTCCGGCGCGGCCATAGGCGGCGCGGGCGGCGGCCTTGCCGGCGGCGTTGGCGGCGCGGGCCAGGGCATCAGCTACATGGCTTACTCCGGCCCGGGCATGGCCCCCATAGAGCTGCACATGGGCCAGGCCTCCACGCCGGCCACCGGCTCCATTCCCGCCACCCCGGCCTCGCACGGCTTCGTGGTCAGCCCGGGCGGGCACACCGTGGGCGGACGCCCCGGCCACGCCCCGGTGCCCCAGGCGGCGCATTTCCACGGCCACGCTTCCGCGCACATGAGCCATTCGCCGGTGCATGTGTTCAACAGCACGGTCAACACCGTGCCCTGGCAGGGCTACCACGCGGCCTACGTGTGGCCCGGCCCCACCAAGGTCGAGCCGCGCATGGAGATTCTTGCCAGCGGGCACATCAACCCCGGCACCTACGACCCGCCGCATGTGGTTTTCTCCGACGAAAAGCCCGGGGCCAAGCCCTTCATCGACACCACGGTGGGCGCCTCGCGCATGCAGATAACCCAGGCGACGAACGAAAACGTCACCCTGAACTTCGCCCAGCCGCGCAGCGTGGAGTACAGCGCAAGCACCGTGAACGAGCGCAACGTCACCCTGGACAGCTCCCAGACCCAGAGCGTGAGCGTCAACCAGCCGCAGGTGCACGAGTCGAACATGAGCCTCGATTTCTCGCGCACCTCCGTGGCGGACCTCTCGACCAGCACGCAGCACGTGGCGCAGGTCAACGTGGAAGACCCCGCCCGCGTGGTGAACCTGATCTTCCTTGAGGGCGGCGTCTCGCCCGCGGTTGCCGGCATGGGCGCGCCCATCATGGCCCGCATGGCGTAACCGCCTTGAACGCCACCGACGCTGCCGCGACAGCGCACGCTTCTGCGGCCCGGCCCCAGGCCGCGGAAACGCGCGCGCGTTTTCCGCGCGGTCTGGCGCAGCCGGAGGGCGGGTTCCGCTTCGGGGCCGACACGCTGCTTCTGGCCGCCTATGCCGCCCTGCGCCTCAAGACAGGCAAACCCCTCGCCGGGCTGGACATAGGCACCGGGTGCGGCGCTGCGGCCATCGGCCTGCTGCTGCTTCGGCCGGGCGAACCCCTCTGCCTCACCGGCATCGACACCGGACCGGAGATGCTGGCCTGTGCGCAACAAAACGCCGAAGCCCTTGCCCTTGCCGACATGTTCACCCCCACGCTGGCCGATGCGCACGACTACCGCGCCCCGGCGGCGTTTGATTTCGTCCTGGCCAACCCGCCCTTCCGCATCCCCGGCACGGGCCGCGCCTGCCCGAACACCCAGCGCGACCGCGCGCGTTTTGAAGGTCCGGGCGGGTTTGCCGCCTTTGCCGCCTGCGCGGCGCGCAACCTGCGCCGGGGCGGCATGTTCTTCCTCGTCCACCTGGCCGAGCGCCTGCCCGGCATCATGGCCGACCTTGCCCGGGCCGGGCTGCCCCCGCGACAGGTGCTGCCCGTGCAGGGCCGCGCCGAGGCCGACCCGCGCCTGGTGCTGCTGACGTGCGTGCGCGGCGGGGGCAGCGGGCTTGCGCTTTGCCGCCCGCTGGTGCTCTACGGCCCGGACAACAGCCTGACCGCCGAGGCCGCCGCCTTTTGCCCGCACCTCTGCGCGAACCCGGGCCGGGGGTGAAACAATCCTGCGGCGCAAAGCCCGGGAGACCCCTGGGCCTCTTGCAATCGCCGATAAAGCGGGATACTGTCCACCGCCTGCTGTGACCGGCCTGAATGGGCCACGCCAGGAGACCAACGACAAAACACTCTAAAGAGGTATTGCACCCATGAAGAAGATCTGCGCACTCCTGCTCCTGGCCGCCCTGGTCAGCGTGCTTGCCGCCTGCAACAACAGCAACAAGATCGTCGTGGTCGACGGGGCCAAGGTCTTCCGCGAGTCCAAGCCCGGGCAGGAAGCCATGGCCTACCTGCGCACCAAGAGCACGGACCTCCAGGCCGAGGCCAAGGCCGCCCAGGAAAAAGTCCAGGCCAAGCAGACCCAGGAGAACGCCGCCGCCTTCCAGGAGGCCGTGACCAAATACCAGACCACCATGGGCGCCGAACAGCAGCGCGTGGTCGGCCTGCTGCAGGACCAGTTCAACAAGGTGCTTGAAAAGTACCGCAAGGACAACAAGGTCGACGTGATTCTGGCCAAGGACGTGGTGCTTTCCTACGACGAGGCCTCCGACATCACCAACAAGGTCATCGAGGAAATCAACAAGACCGCCATCGACCTGAATGCCAAGCCCGAGGCCAAGCCCGAAGGCAAGGACGGCGCCAAGCCCGAAGTGAAGCCCGAAGGCAAGGACGCCGCCGCCAAGCCTGAGGTGAAGCCCGAGGCCAAGCCTGAGGTGAAGCCCGCCGCCAAGCCGGCTGCCGCCCCGGCCGCTGCCCCGGCCGCCGAAGCCAAGAAGCCCTAGCTCCGGTTCATCATACTGACGAAAGCCCGCTGCGGATCATCTCCGTGGCGGGCTTTTCTTTGGGCTCGTGGTCGGTTAGCATGTTGGTTCGCTGGCCTCGCCGGGTATGCTTTCGTTATCATTCAACCCCAACAAGGTGTTTGCACATTGGACATCCCGCGCATCTTCAACATCACTGAAAGTGCTCATCGCATCCATAATCCCTTCACGCCGGAGCGCCTCGCCACTCTCGGCGCGGCGTTGCGCCTGGAGCCGGGGACCCGCGTGCTCGACCTTGGCAGCGGCTCTGGCGAGATGCTGTGTACCTGGGCACGAGATTACGCAATCACCGGCGTCGGCGTCGACATGAGCCAGTTGTTCAGCGAGCAGGCGAAACTCCGCGCGGAAGAACTCGGAGTCGCCGACCGGGTCGAGTTCATCCACAACGACGCTGCCGGGTATGTCGCCGACGAGAAGGCCGATGTGGCGGTGTGTCTCGGCGCCACGTGGATCGGTGGCGGCGTCGCCGGCAGCATCGCGCTGCTGACCAAGAGTCTGCGCTCGGGAGGAATCATCATCATCGGCGAGCCCTATTGGCTGCGGTTGCCGCCAACGGACGACATCGCCAAGGGATGCCTTGCCAATTCCGTCTCCGACTTCCTCCTGCTTCCAGAACGTATCGCGTCTTTCGGCGACCTTGGCTACGACGTTGTGGAAATGGTTCTGGCTGACCAGCAAGGCTGGGATAGATATGAAGCGGCCAAATGGCTCACCATGCGCCGCTGGCTCGCAGCGAACCCCGACGACGATTTCTCGAAGGAGATTCGGGCCAATCTGACGGTTGAACCCAAGCGCTACGTTACATACACGCGTGAATACCTTGGCTGGGGCGCGTTCGCGCTGATGGCCCGCTGATCATTTGCATCCGGACGTTTGAGCGGGCGGAGGGTAGGCATTGCCGCGTGGCACCCCCTACCAGGGCTGCCAGGAGCTTGTGCGGCGCCCGGCGGCATCCTCCGCGCTGAAGGCGTTTTCAACGTGCTGGATGGCCGCCACCCGGCCCGCACGCACCAGCACGCTCACCAGATCGAAGCGGCAGGGGCGTTGCCAGAGGTCGTGCCGGGAAAGATAGCTCTGCGCCGCGCGGATGAGCCGGGAGCGCTTCTGCGCGGTCAGGCCGTCGGCGGGAGTCGCCAGTGAGCCCTCGGCGCGGGTCTTGACCTCCACAAACACCAGCGTGTCCGCATCCTCGCACACAAGATCAAGCTCCAGCCTGCCGAGTGTCACGTTGCGCTCCAGCACGCGCAGGCCCTTGGCTTCCAGGTGCGCCGCCGCCGCGTCCTCGCCGGTGCGGCCTACATCAAGATGCCGGGCAGGCACGGCTGGCGCTCCGATTTCTTGTCCGGTGCTGGGCGCACCCCCCGGAAGGTCAGGCGGTGCATGGGCGAGGGTCCGAGGCGGCGCAGGGCCTCCAAATGAATTGCCGTGCCGTAGCCCTTGTGCACGGCCAGGCCGTAGCCGGGGTGCAGCCGGTCCAGCACGCCGAGCAGGTGGTCGCGCCAGGTCTTGGCGGTGGTCGCGGCAGGACTTAAACAGAATGCTGGCGGCGGAGATGGCGGGCACGAGGGCGTCGCCGCCGATGACCGTACGCTGCGGCAGGGCACTCTGGCAGGGCTGGTTGCCGTCGATGAGCAGGAGGGCGGGCTCTGTGCGCAGGCGCGCCACGGCGCGCTCCATGCTGCGCAGGGAGGCTTGCAGGATGTTGATGCGGTCGATCTCCGCGGGCCAGGCCAGGCCAAGGGCCCAGGCGACAGCTTGCCGGCGGATGCCCAGGGCGAGGGCCTCGCGCTTCTGCGCGCTAAGGGCTTTGGAGTCTGTCAGGCCGGGCAGGTCGAACGAGGCGGGCAGGATGCACGCGGCGGCCACCACAGGACCGGCCAGGCAGCCGCGCCCGGCCTCGTCCACACCGGCGCAGGCACCGGCGGGGAAGCCGGCGCAGAGCCCGGCGCAGAGGTCTGCCAGGACGTGTTGCAAAGCGGGTGCGGGGCGTCGGGCCATGGGCTCCCCCCTTCAGCAAAGGCGAAAACGTCCCCGGCAGGCCCAAAGCTGGGCGCCGCCGGGGACGCGGGTGTCCGGGTGCGGACCGGGAGGGTTAGTCCCAGGCCTGACGGGACTTGACGCGGGCGGCCTTGCCGGCCAGGCCGCGCAGGTAGTAGATGCGCGCGCGGCGCACCTTGCCGTTGGCAACGACCTCGATGCGGTCGATGGACGGGGTGTGCAGGGGGAAGATGCGCTCCACGCCGACACCGTCGGAAACCTTGCGCACGGTGAAGGTGGCGTCGGTGGTGCCGCGGCTGACGCGCAAAACCACGCCCTGGAAGACCTGGATGCGCTCTTTGTCGCCTTCGATGATGCGGGTGTGCACCTTGACGGTGTCACCGGCGCGGAACTCGGGCAGGTCCATGCGCATGTGTTCGCGTTCAATCTGCTTCATGATGTCCATATGTTGACTCCTTTTCTGGAAAACTGTCGGTTGTAGTCAGTCATGTTCGCGTGGTGCCGCCCTACAAGGCGTCGCCCAGCAGCCTGTCCACCAGGATGGCCGCGGCGGAGCGCACCGGCAGGTGGTTGTACGCTGAAAATCCGCGCACGGGCGAGGCGATGGCGTCCGCCCGGGTCAATATCTCCGGCGCCAGGCCATGCCCGGTGCCAAGCACCAGGAGCACCGGCCCCGTCTTCAGCCATTGGCGCACAGCGCACAGCGGCGTGAAGGCTATGGCGCGCTCTTTGCGGCCGCGCGCCGGGCGGTAGCTCGTACGTGCGCAGGTGGCCACAATCCTGGGGGCCAGCCCGGCCTCCCGCGTCACCTGCTCCACGGCCTCGTCCAGCCCCGTCACCATGCGCCCAAGCCGCAAGGCCTGCGCCCGGTCCGGGTTGGCCCGGCCTCCCGCGCCGTCGGTCCAGTGCGTCAAAAGGCGCTGCCCCAACTCCCGCTGATCATCAAGCGGCGTGGCCAAAAAGACCCCCGCCAATTCATAGGTGCGGGAAACGCGGCACATATCGTGGATATCGAGGTTTGTCAAAGAAACTGTGCCCGGTTTTCCCGCTTTGTCGAGCACCGGATGATGCAAAAGGCAGAGAAACAGGCTGCGCCCAAGGGCTGCGGGTTTTTCAGCCTTGCGCAAAAAATTATAGTCCTCCCCGCCGAGGGGAGCCTCCTGCAAGAGCTCGGGCCTGCGTTGCAGCGTGCGCAAAAGAGATGCCTCACGCCGCCATTGGGCGATGGCCGCGTGCGACCCGCCGCGCAGGGTCTCGGGCACCCCGCGCCCCAGGTAGACCTCCGGCCGGGTGTAGTGCGGGTACTCGATAAGCCCGGCGGAGAAGCTCTCGTCCTCGCCGGATTCCTCTTTGCCCATGAAGCCCGGCACAAGGCGCGCCACGGCTTCGATGAGGCACAGGGCCGCGGCCTCGCCGCCGTTGAGCACAGCCTGGCCCACGCACACGGGCATAAGCCCCTCGGCCTCCAGCAGGCGCTCGTCGATGCCCTCGTACCGGCCGCAGACCAGGGTCAGGGCGGGCTCAAGGGCCAGCTCACGCGCAAGCTCCTGGGTCAGCGGCGCGCCGGAGGGCGTCAGCACGATCCTGCGTCCGGGCGCTTTGACGGTCGCCAGAGCCGCGGCCAGGGGCTCCGGCTGCATCACCATGCCCGGGCCGCCGCCGTAGGGGCGGTCGTCCACGTGGTTGTGCCGGGACTGGGAAAAGTCGCGCGGGTTCACCAGGTCGAAGTCGATCAGCCCGGCCTCGCGCGCGCGGGCTATCTGCGCACAGGTGAGCGGGCCGGAAAAAAACTCCGGGAAAAGCGTCAGAATGGTGAAGCGCACGGGGTCATGTCCGGGGCTTGCCGGTTTTTTCCGGCGTGCCCTCTTTGCGGGGTTTGCCGGTGGGCACGGGCGCTTCCTGCTCGTCCAGGCCGTCGTCGCGGGCGTGGTCCGCCGCGCCCAGGTACAGCTCAAGCAGTCCCGGCGGCGGGTCGATGACGATCTCGCCCTTCTTTGGGTCGAGCCCGAGGATGAACTCCGGCACGGCCGGGAAGAGCACCTCCGCGCCGTTCTCCGCCGTGATGACGAAGGTGAGCTGGCCGGGGGTGTCGAGGATGGCCTCGAACACGCCGATTTTCGTGCCGTCGGCCAGCAGCACGCCCGCGCCGAGCAGGCTGTGCAGATAGGCCTCGCCCTCGTCAGGGGGCGGCAGGTCGGCCTCGGGCACCAGGACCTCGGCCCCGCGCAGGGTCTCGGCCAGGGTGCGGTCGGCCACGCCGGAGAGGGTGATGAGGAAGCGGCCGTTGTTGTCGCGCGCGGAGAGCACCTGATAGGGTTTGGGGCGGGCCTTGCCCACGGCCAAAAACAGCGTGCGGCCCGCGGCAAACAGCAACGGGGAGTCGGCATGGCTGTCCATGCAGAGCTCCCCGCGGATGCCGTGCGCCTTGGCCACGCGGGCCACGGCGACCAGTCCGCGCCGGTCCGTTCCCGCTGTGCCCGGCATGGCGCTATTCTATGATCTCAAGCACGGCGCGGCGCTTGGCCTTGGCCGAAGCGGCGCCAAGCAGGGTGCGCATGGCGCGTGCCGTGCGGCCCTGCTTTCCTATGACCTTGCCCAGGTCTTCCTTGGCGACCTTGAGTTCCAGCACGGCGGTCTGCTCACCCTCGATCTCCGTGACCTTCACCTCGTCCGGGCAGTCCACAAGCGACTTGGCGATGTACTCGATCATGTCCCTGAGCATGGCGAACTCCTCATGGAAGAATGTGCGCGGGAGATCGTGCTGTGAACCCCTGCCGATGCGCCGCAGTGGCGCAGACTAGGCGCCTTTTTTGGCGACGAGCGAGCGGACGGTGTCGCTGGGCGTGGCGCCGAGCTTGATCCACTTGTCATAGTTGACCGAGTCGATGACGACTTCGGCGGGATCGGTCATGGGATTGTAATGACCCAGGAACTCCAGCGGGCGGCCGTCACGGCGGCTGGCGCGCTCAAGCACGACCAGGCGGTAAAAGGGACGCTTCTTGGAGCCCATGCGGGTCAGTCTGATAGTAAGAGCCATGTTGTCTTTCCCCCTGAATAGGTTGTTATTCGGTTTTGGTCCAAATGGCAAGCGGAAGCCCCGCCGGCCAGGGCGCGTCGCCGCGCCGCATCCGTCAGCGCTTGTTGCGCTGCTTCTTGTTCAGCTTCTTCTTCTTGCGCTCGGCCAGGGTCTTCTTTGAAAGCTGCTTTTTGGGCTCCGCGCCCATGCCGCCGCCGGGCATCTCCGGCATGCCAGGCATGCCGCCCATGCCGGGAAACCCGCCCATGCCCTGGGCCATGGTGTTCTGCATCGCCGCCGGGGAGAGCTTGGGCTGGGGCTTGGTGCCGGGCATGGTGTACCCGGCCGGCATGCCGGGAATCTTCGGCATCTTGGGCGCCTTGCCGCCGCCGCCCAGCATCTGCTGCATCATCTTGTTCATCTGCTCGAAATTCTTGATGAGCGCGTTGACCTCGCCCACGGTCATGCCGCAGCCCTTGGCGATGCGGTTGCGGCGGCTCTGGTCGATGATGGCGGGTTCGCGCCGCTCCTTCTTGGTCATGGAGTTGATGATGGCCTCGGCCTTGTCGATTTCCTTCTCAGGCACCTGCATGTCGCCCAGTTTCTTCAACATGCCGCCCATGCCGGGGATGAGCTTCATGATGCTTTCAAGGGAGCCGATCTTGCGCATGCGGCGCATCTGGGTCAAAAAGTCCTCAAGGTCGAACTTGGCCTGCTGCATCTTGGTCGCCAGCTTTTCTGCCTCGGCGGCCTCCATGGTGTCCTGGGCCTTTTCGATGAGCGTCATCACGTCGCCCATGCCCAGAATGCGCTGCGCCGCGCGGTCCGGGTGGAAGACCTCCAGGTCGGAGAGCTTTTCGCCCATGCCCACGTACTTGAGCGCCTTGCCCGTGACGCTCTTGATGGACAGGGCCGCGCCGCCGCGCGCGTCGCCGTCCATCTTGGTCAGCACCACGCCGGTTATGTCCAGGCGCTTGTCGAAGGCCTCGGCCACGGTGACGGCGTCCTGCCCGGTCATGGCGTCGGCAACGAACAGAATTTCGGTGGGCTTGCAGCGCTCCTTGATGGCGGAGAGCTCCTGCATCAGCGGCTCGTCCATGTGCAGGCGGCCGGCGGTATCGAAGAACACGGCGTCGCACCCGGCCTCGGCGGCCTTTTTGAGGGCGTCGGCGCAGATGTCCACGGGATTCATGTCCGTGGTGCTGGGGTAGGCGGGCACGCCCAACTGCTTGGCCAGCACGTGCAACTGCTCGATGGCGGCCGGGCGGTACACGTCCGCCGGGACAAGATAGGGCTTCATCTTGTGCTTGGAGCGCAGAAGATTGGCGAGCTTGCTGGCCGTGGTCGTCTTGCCGGAGCCTTGCAGGCCCACCAGCATCACGATGACAGGGCGGCGCTTGAGGTTCAGCCCCGTCTGCTCGCCGCCAAGAAGCTCCACCAGCTCGTCGTGGACGATCTTGACCACCTGCTGGCCGGGGGTGAGGCTTTTGAGCACATCCGCGCCAAGGGCCTTTTCCTTCACCCTGTCGACGAAGTCCTTGACCACCTTGAAGTGGACATCGGCTTCCAGCAGGGCCAGGCGCACCTCGCGCAGACCGTCCTGAATGTTTTTTTCATCCAGGCGGGCCTGCCCGCGCAAGTTGCGGAAGGCTTCGGAGAGGCGGTCGGTGAGGCTGTCGAACACGGGCTACGCTCCAGGCAAAAAGCGTCCGCGCCGCCCGTACCGCCAAAGCGGCTCGGGTCGGCCCGGCGCAAAAAGAGATTGTGTGTTACATAAGCGCATAGGGCAAGTCAAGACTTGTCTCCGGGGGTGGCCGGGCAAATCAGAGCCCGCCGCCGTTAATCTCGGCCACGCTGCCGGGGCCCTGGCCTTTGGCATTGGCAAGGGCTGTTTTGACGCGCGCCACAAGCAGCTCCGGGGT
>Ga0209800_10003322_pt1 | contig 12890 bp, 7 predicted proteins | sample Higcelweek8metaG_FD_187174 | JGI IMG/M metagenome (GOLD analysis project Ga0209800, IMG submission 187174) | Freshwater pond sediment microbial communities from the University of Edinburgh, under environmental carbon perturbations - High... | ecosystem: Environmental > Aquatic > Freshwater >... | reverse complement strand
TCATCTTCGGGGAGTGGCAGATAAATAAGCTTCGACCTGGAACCGGTCATCTTAATTATCATCTTTGCCAGGTCGCCTACCGAGACTTCCACAGGGTTGCCGATATTTACCGGTCCTGTAAAGCTATCGGGGGTTTCCATGAGTTTTATAAGTCCGTTGATAAGATCATCAATATACTGAAAACTACGGGTATGACTCCCGTCGCCAAAGATTGTAATATCGTCGCCTTTCAGAGCCTGTACAATAAAATTTGAGACTACTCTCCCATCGTTCGAATTCATTCGCGGACCATAAGTGTTGAAGATTCTGGCGATCTTGATCCTTACTTTGTTCTGTACATGATAATTCATGAAGAGAGTCTCGGCGCATCTTTTACCTTCGTCGTAGCAGGCCCTCGGTCCCAGCGTATTAACATTTCCCCAGTAGGTCTCAGGCTGAGGATGAACATGCGGGTCGCCATAGATCTCACTTGTTGATGCCTGGAGCACTTTCGCCTTTGTGCGTTTTGCCAGTCCCAGGGTATTTATGGCTCCCATTACAGATGTCTTGATCGTCTTGATACCATTATACTGGTAGTGCACCGGTGATGCCGGACAGGCAAGATTATATATCTCATCCACCTCAAGGTAAACAGGTGTGGTTATGTCGTGACGGATAACCTCAAAAAGATGGTTATCAAGGAGGTGAAGGATGTTCTGCTTCGAGCCTGTGAAGTAATTATCGAGACAGATCACTTCGTTGCCCTCACTCAGCAGCCTTTCGCATAAGTGGGATCCGACAAATCCGGCGCCGCCGGTGACTAGAATACGTTTCATTCGGTATCTGTTTAAGATATACAAATGTAAATAAAAAGCATTTGCTGTCACATGTGACCACTTCTTACTTTTCCTTCTTTGAAACAGGATAATCTTTCATCTCGTCATGATTGCACGTACTCACCTCCTTCTTTTCCCCCTCTCTGCTGTCGCAAAGAGGGGGAAGGGATTTTCTATAATACATTGTATTATATATATTTATATTCTAAATGTTTATTCTATGTCGCCATCTAAAAAATTCGATTTTAAGAAAATAAAACTACATGCACGGGAGCTTAGAAACAATCAGACTGAGTCGGAAAAACTTTTATGGAATGAGCTTAGAGGAAGGAAACTGTCTGGATATAAGTTCTTACGCCAGCATCCTCTTCTTTATAAGGGGAACTTAATAAGATTCAATTATTTTATAGCAGATTTCTATTGCGACAGGAAAAAAGTCGTTATTGAACTTGACGGACCTATTCATAACATATCGGAAGATTATGACCAATTCCGGGACGAGGAACTGAAAAATATGAATCTCAATGTTTTGAGAATAAAGAATGAAGAATTACAAAACATATCAGAAGTGCTCAATAAAATCAAAGCATGTCTCAATCAAATACCTGATATTAAATAACATATACCGCACTCCCCCCCTCTTTGCGTCAGCAGAGAGAGCCTGTCCCGCTTTGGCGGGAGGGGCAGGGGGGTGAGTACGTGTATCTCAGCAGAGGGGCAGGGGGGTGAGTACGTGTATATCAACAGCCAGCTCCCCCCTCTTTACGAAGTAGAGAGGGGGGCAGGGGGGTGAGTACGTGTATCTCAGCAGAGGGCCAGGGGGGTGAGTACGTGTATCTCAGCAGGGGTCAGGGGGTGAGTACGTTCTACTACAGATTGTTTTAAACCTTTGTAACAATCAGCCTCACCGCCACCTCATCAATCTCAACATCCTTCACATCGCCACCATCTAAATGATCAACCAGTTCAACAGATACTGCCAGTGTCTGCGACCCGATATATGGGGCGTGTCTTTTCACGGCTTCACGCACAAATTCATGATCCTCAATATGAACAGTGATCTTATCAGTTACATCATACCCGCTCTCCTTGCGTATATTCTGGATACGGTTCACGAATTCACGGGCAATGCCTTCATAACGAAGCTCATCAGTGACAGTTATGTCGAGAGCCACGGTAAGCCTCCCCTCGTTGGCTACCTGCCATCCCGGGATATCTTCGGAGATGATCTCTGCATCGGCTGATGTCAGATCAACAATCTCACCATTAATATTAATAGTATATGTCCCGGTTGCTTCAAATGATGCTATCTCTTTCTGCGTTAATCCTGAAACCGCCGTGCTTATCTCCTTCATCAGTTTACCGTAACGCGGACCAAGTGTCTTGAAGTTTGGTTTTATCTTTTTAACAAGTATTGAAGCAGTATCATCAATATATTCAACATCCTTCACGTTAACCTCTGAAAGCACCAGGTCTCTGATTGCTTCAAACTTCGCCCTGAAAGCTTTATCAGGAACAGGTATCATGATCTTTGCCAGAGGTTGCCTGACTTTGATGCTCACCTTTCTTCTCAGTCCGAGGATCATTGAAGAGATCTTCTGGGCAATGTCCATTCTCTCCTCGAGATCCTTATCAATCAGTTTTTCGTTATACCCCGGGAAGGGAGCAAGATGAACAGACTCCTCACTATTCCTGCCGGTGGTCATGTTAAGATCGCGGAAAAGCTGATCCATATAGAAGGGAGCAATAGGTGCAGCAAGCCTGCTGATTGTTTCGAGACAAACATAAAGTGTCTGGTAGGCAGCTACCTTATCTTCATCATAATCGCCACCCCAGTAACGTTTCCTGTTAAGACGCACATACCAGTTGCTTAGGTTTTCGGTGACGAAGTCCTGGATAGCGCGACCGGCACGTGTGAGATCATAATCCTCGTAGCATTTCCCAACCTCCCTGATAAGTGAATTGAGCAGTGAGATGATCCACCGGTCAATCTCCGGGCGCTTGTTTACAGGGATATCCTCTTCGGCATACCTGAAATTGTCGACATTGGCATATAATGAGAAGAACGAATATGTATTGTAAAGTGTTCCGAAGAACTTACGCTTCACCTCATCAACACCTGCAGTATCGAACTTAAGGTTATCCCACGGCTGCGAATTGGTGATCATATACCAGCGCAGCGGATCAGAACCATACTCTTCGATTGAAGTGAACGGATCGACAGCATTGCCCAGACGTTTCGACATTTTATTGCCGTTTTTATCGAGCACCAGTCCGTTGGAAATGATATTTTTATATGCAACCGAGTCGGAGATCATCGTAGCTATGGCATGAAGTGTGAAGAACCAGCCCCTGGTCTGATCTACCCCCTCGGCAATATAATCGGCCGGGAACATGGCGGAGAAGTTCTCCCTGTTCTCGAATGGATAATGAGCCTGCGCATAAGGCATTGCACCTGAGTCGAACCAAACATCAATAAGGTCGGGCTCACGGAACATCTTCCTTCCCGTGGGGCTTACAAGGATGATCTCATCGACGAAGGGCCTGTGCAGATCGAACTTTTCGTAGTTCTCAGTTGAATTATCGCCTTCTTTATAGTCCGCGAGCGGATTCTTCTTCATGAATCCTGCTTTTACCGACTTCTCAATTTCAGACTTCAGCTCCGATGCTGAACCGATACACATCTCCTCATCCCTCTCTTCCGATACCCATATTGGCAGCGGCGTTCCCCAGAAACGTGAGCGTGAAAGATTCCAGTCGACCAGATTCTCCAGCCATTTGCCGAATCTGCCGGCTCCTGTCGATGCCGGTTTCCAGTTGATTGTATTGTTCAGCTCTATCATTCTTTCGCGGAATGCCGTAGTGCGGATGAACCACGCATCAAGAGGATAATAAAGAACAGGCTTGTCGGTGCGCCAGCAGTGCGGATAGCTGTGAATCTGTTTTTCGATCCTGAAGACTTTGCCTGCCTGTTTGAGCATCACTGCAATCTCCACATCGAGGGTCTCGGTATCGGGAGCAAGATTAACATCATACTCATTCTTCACCGGACGTCCTTCAAAATTCTTATATGTGCCAGTATTGACTCTTTCAATAATAAAATTCTCATCGAGGTCGGCCATAGGTACCATGTAACCTCGCTTGTCGACCATCGGTCCTGCTGACCCATCCCTTCTTCTTACAATCAAAGGAGGAACATTATTCTCTTTAGCCACCTTATAGTCGTCGGCTCCGAATGTAGGAGCAATATGAACGATCCCCGTTCCATCTTCAGTTGTCACAAAGTCGCCTGTAAGAACGCGGAAAGCTCCTGCATCAGGCTTCACCCAGTCGATAAGCTGCTCATAATTAATCCCTTCAAGTTTGCTTCCCGGGAACTCATCAATAACTTTGAAAGGTATCTTTTTATCGCCGGGCTTATATTCCGAAAGGTGAAGTCCCACATTTGATTCAGGGAAGAGAGCATGGAGAAGCTCTTTTGCAATGATCACGGTTATGGGTTCGCCGGAATATGGGTTGAAGCTGCGCACCCTGATATATTTGATACTCTTGCCTACAGCCAGTGCTGTGTTTGAGGGGAGAGTCCAGGGTGTTGTTGTCCAGGCCATCATGTGGATAGCGGGAGTGTCGAGATGATGAAAGAGGAATTCCGATTTCGCATCTTTAATAAGTTTGAAAAGAGCGATGCACGTCGTGTCCTTAACATCCCTGTAACAACCCGGAAGATTAAGCTCGTGTGAGCTGAGTCCGGTGCCTGCAGCAGGCGAATATGGCTGAATAGTGTAACCCTGGTAGAGAAAACCCTTTGAGTAAAGTTGTTTCAGAAGCCACCAGAGAGTCTCTATATAACGGTTGTCGTAAGTAACGTATGGGTGATCCATATTGACCCAGTAACCCATTTTTCGGGTGAGCTCTTCCCACAGGTCGGTATAGCGCATCACATCGGTACGGCATGCTTTGTTGAAATCGACGATTGATATTTTAGAGCCAATATCTTCTTTTGTGATGCCCAGAGCCTTTTCAACACCAAGCTCAACGGGAAGTCCGTGGGTATCCCATCCTGCTTTTCGTTTCACCTCGTACCCGCACTGAGTCTTATAGCGGCAAATAGCATCTTTGATAGTGCGTGCCATCACATGATGGATCCCCGGAATGCCATTGGCAGAAGGAGGACCTTCATAGAAGACAAATTCACCTTTACCGTTCACTTCACGTATGCTTTTATGGAAAGCATCATTTTCGTCCCAGATCTTAAGAATATCCTTGTTGACCTTTGAGAGATCGAGGGTTTTATATTCAGGAAAGCGTTTTCCCATAGTGTATTACTGTAATACGTTTAATTTGAAGGCGCAAAGATAATAAAAGTTGAAGAAAGAAGAAGATAGTTTAAGCGGGTTGAATATGGGTGAAAGGGATTGCGGATTAACCGGGTGGCCAATGGCCACCCTGCCCTGAAGTAACGGCCCCCCTGCACCCATGAAGCTAATCTCTATACACAACTTTTTAATATAATAAGTTAAACATTGTAATAGGATTAAGTTTTGACAAATCAAGTATATTCAATTGTTTATATTCCTGACACTTATAGACTAATTCAATAATAGTTAGGGAGATCCTTCGCTGGCGCTCAGGATGACACTGTGCAGGGTATACACAGGGGGGGAAAGAAGAGGCGATTCGAAAACCAATTTTGTCATCATTTTATAAGTTTTCATCGAATCGCCTCTTCTTTCCCCTCTCTATGTCCCGAAAACTCCTGTCATCCTGAGCGTTAGCGAAGGATCTTTGGCTTTCAGCAGGAACTTTTCAAACGCAAGGCACCAACTAATATTTAATGCCTAATGTCATGTATTTTTAAAAACAAGAAATATGTAATTCTAATATTTCCGGGCGAACGACGCTGTAAGCGTCAAAATCCAATAGCCACTGTAACATCCATGGTAATTCGGGGGAACGACGCTGTAAGCGTCAAAATCCAATAGCCACGGTAACGTCCGTGGTAATCTGATAATAAACGGAACAACGCCGGAGGCGTTGAAAATTAACCTATAGCTCCTGCATATGTAGTCAAGGACATTAAGCGTGCCAGTCATAAAATTGAGGACTATCTGATAATTTAATCATTTTCAACCCACTCCGGGGTTGACGTATCTCTCACGACCTTTTCCACGGACGTTACCGTGGCTATTGGATTTTAAGCCCTCCGGGCTTCCTTAAAATGTAAATAAATGTGTATAAAGATTAGCTTTAGGGGGGAAGGGGGGCCGGGTAACCTTGCAGAGAATCAACCCCCCTTTAGGGGGGAAGGGGGGCCGGTTGAGCAGGAGGGCCGGTTATTACATTTTAGTATCTTTACATCATTATTAATTTCTAAAAATGACATTACATAAAAGAAAAATAATCCTTGCCATCACTGGCGCCAGCGGATCAATATATGCACTTAAGCTCCTGGAGAGACTTCAGGAACTAAAAAATCCTCCGGCCGCAATTGCAATCATCTTTTCCGATAATGCCAAGGGGATCTGGGAACACGAAACCGGGAAGAAATTTGTAGTAAAAGCTCCTGCGAAGGTTTATGATAATAATAATTTTTATGTGCCATTCGCATCGGGTTCTTCCGACTTTGATACGATGATAATATGCCCTGCTTCGATGGGTGTAACGGGCAGGATTGCAAACGGAATATCCGACGACCTGATAACCCGTGCTGCCGATGTAATTTTAAAAGAAAAAAGAAGACTGATTATCGTTCCCAGGGAGACGCCCTTCAACCTCATCCATATCAGGAATATGGAAACACTTACTCTGGCCGGTGCAATAATCTGTCCGGCAAATCCTTCATTTTACAGTAAGCCGCAAACGATAGACGATCTTGTAATGACAGTCGTTGAAAGGATCATCTCGCTGGCAGGATTTGAGGCAGACACTTACAGATGGATGGAAAATGACAGATAAAAGAATTACACGATTTTTCAGAAAGCATCATGTGCTTACAATCGCTACCACTGTTGATAATATACCCTGGTGTGCCAATTGCTTTTATGTATATCTTGAAGAAGAAAATTCTCTTGTCTTCACCACTGACCTTAAGACCCGTCACGGGCAGGAATTTCTGAAGAACAGTGAAGTAGCAGGAAGTGTTGTCCTGGAGACCATGATTGTCGGTAAGATCAGGGGCATACAATTTCAGGGAATTATCTCTGAACCGGAAGGAATCCTTGCCTCAAAAGCAAAATGGGAATACCTGAAACGGTTTCCGCCGGCAGCATTAATGGATACACATCTCTGGTTGGTAAAACTCACTTATATTAAATTCACCGATAACCGGCTGGGATTTGGGAAGAAACTAATATGGCCTTAACCCTGCCTATTTCCCCAACTGCATCTTCACAATCCTTGCAATATATTTTCCGAGTATATCGAATTCTATATTTACAACTGTTCCCTTTTTTATCTGGTGAAAATTGGTCATTTCGTATGTAAAGGGTATTATCGCGACCTGAAATGATTTTGCCTGGGAATTGACAACCGTAAGGCTCACGCCATTCACAGTTACGGAACCCTTTTCGACGGTTATATAATCATCCTGCTGAGGCTCATATTCAAATGTGTAATACCAGCTCCCGCCGGCCTCTTTAACATCAGTGCAAACCGCTGTCTGATCAACATGTCCCTGCACCATGTGTCCATCGAGGCGACCGTCGAGTTTTGTGCTGCGTTCAAGATTTACCTTATCACCCTCCTTCAGCAAACCCAGATTTGATTTTTCAAGTGTCTCCTTTATCGCAGTTACGGTATAGGTATCTTTTTCTTTCTTCACTACTGTAAGGCAAACTCCGTTATGGGAGATGCTCTGGTCAATTTTCAACTCCTTTGTGAAAGAGCATTTCATTGTAAAATGAAGATTCTCCTTCTCTTTTTCAATCCTTACAACAAGTGCTGCTTCTTCAACGATTCCTGAGAACATAAAATGCTTTTTTGGTTAATGATATGAATTAAGGGTTGAATAACAACCCCACACAATCTGTTAATAAATTCATTTTTAGCAATATGTAAAATAAATTCCTGGTGATTCTTTGTGCCATTGAGTCTTGGTGGCATGTATTTTTTTTGCCACCAGGACGCTAAGACACTAAGTCTCACAAAGTTTAAATTAATATTAATTTCTGAACCCTTATTTTACATTAATAATGCAAATGTAATGAAATTCAGGAATTGCCTGAATCTCTACATGTGACCCGGGATCATAACTGCGACTTCCCTCACGTTGTTCGGGCTCCCCCCCTCTTTACGAAGTAGAGAGAGCCTGTCCCGCTTCGGCGGGAGGGGCAGGGGGGTGAGTACGTGTCATCAGAGAAGGGGCCGAAGGGCGTGAGTACATGTGTTACCACCACCAAAGTTCATATATAAAATTTTTTATTAATTTTGATCTGTAAACATTTAGCTATGAAAAGCCTCCTCCCTTCCCTGCTTGTTATAATAACAGTTACTGCTGTTTCATGCAGGCATGAAGCCCCCGAGAAAGACACCTTCACACCGAGTTTCTCGACATTTAAATCTGATTCTTCAGGAAAAGCTGATCCGGCAATCAAACAGGAAACATATTACGGCCTTCTTACCCCTGTTGAAATTTGTGTGATATTCAACAGGCTTGCAGTTCCTTATAATAGTGAGGCTCTGAATCCTACATCAAACAAAAAACTATACCTCAGCAATTCAAAAGCTGCAATAAATACTGGAATTTATGGGGTCGACTTCGGGTATCTTAAAATGTTCGGCATTGGCCAGGAGGTCATTGATTATATGGTCACTATACGGGATTTAAGTAACAAACTTGGAATCCCCGACAACCTGCTTATAGAGCCTCTGAAAAGAGTCCAGAACGATATGGCAGATGCAGATACTGTAACAATTTTAATGGAGACAGCTTATACAGCCATTGAAGATCACCTGAGACTGAGCGGAAGAGAATCCACGGCCGGACTCATGGTCATGGGTGGTTGGGTTGAAGCTATGTTTATTGCAACACAAATGGTCTACAATCCTTCCAATCCCGATGCCGAAGTAGTCCAGAAAATAGCCGAACAGAAATATACACTGACTTCCCTGCTGAGTTTCATGAAAAACTACTACGACGATCCGGTGGTGGTTTACTATACCAAAAAACTAAAATACCTGAAAAACTATTTCGACTCTTTCGAGATTTATTTTGAAAAGGGTGACCTTGAAATAGATACAACTAATCATATTCTCCGTTCCTCCGGCACCAGGATGACGGTCTCCGTCGAAACACTAAACAAGATCCGCGATTATGTTGCAAAACTGAGAACGGAGATGGTAACGCCGTAGCGGTTCTTAAAACCAGAGGTCGCTGTCTCGCGCTTCATGCTGTCCCTCACCGGCAGCCTCTCTGCCTTGTGTTAATTCCACATCAGGCCAATATCCGTTTTTTTTCGTAATTTAGATTCTCTAATTGCCATATCAAACCTGCATTATGAAAGCCGAAAAATCATTTCTGTTACTTTTAGCTATCCTGCTCATAAACTCCTGTGGTCCAAAAGATAAAACTCCGCTGAAGGAGAAACTTCAGAGACCATCCGAAGCTACTCAGACAATCCTGCCTCTTGATAAAGGATTCAGCGAATATCTTGCCGGGTTTACTTCCGGAATAATTCCTGCAAACGCAGCGATCGAGATCAGATTCACACCTGAATTCGCCGCAAAGGCTAACGGGCAGACTCCAATGGGTCTCTTTACCTTTGAACCTTCCATAAAAGGAAAAACTGAATGGAGTGACGAAACTACTCTTGTCTTTACTCCTTCAAAAATTCTCGACCCGGGGAAAACTTATACCGGGCAGTTAAATCTATATAAACTGGGCGAAGTAAAAGAGCGGCTTAAGGTATTCCCCCTGAGACTCCAAACACTAAAAAAAGATTTCAGCATAACCACAGGGACCCTGGAATGTATGGCTGACAATGCTTCAGCATATCAGCTTAACGGCGAGATTATTGCTTCCGACTTCATTGAACCCTCCGAAGTTGAATCGTTCCTCGAAGCAAAATGTAATAGAAAAAAACTGACTGTAAAATGGGACCACTCCGGAAATCTCATTCATAAATTTGTTGTCGCGGAAATAACCCGGACCGACAGGTCGCAGGAGCTGATTCTCACCTGGGACGGCACCCGGGCAGGGATCCGCCAGAAAGGATCCTCTGTCGTAAATATTCCGCCCGAAGGTGAATTCAGCGTACTTGGAACCAAAAGCTCATCCGGGGAAAACCAAAAAACAGACATAATCTTTTCAGACCCCGTGGATGTATCCCAGGAGCTGGAAGGACTGATATACTTCGATCCCCCTGCTGTAACAACAATTACAGTCAAATCAAACATTGTAACTGTTATTCCTTCAACCCCGATGAACAGTGTTGTTACCCTGAATACCGATCAGGCAATCAGGAACAGCAGCGGTAAAGTACTTGGTTCATCATTCTCTGTAAATCTCGATTTCACCGGAGTCAAACCGGCCATCATGCTTACCGGAAACGGGGTTATCCTTCCATCTTCAAAGAACCTTATCTTCCCGTTCAAAGCTGCAAACCTGAAAGCTGTCGATCTGAAGATCATTAAAATATTTGAGAACAACCTTCCCTACTTCCTGCAGGAAAATGATATCAATAATCCTGCATATTCAATAAGGAGATTTGGCCGCCCGGTTTATTCAGGGAGAGTTGATCTCTCTTCCGGAATGTCAACAGGAACAGGTTCATGGAATCTCTACACGATCGACCTTGCAGATTATATAGATGTTGAACCTGGTGTCCTTTATGAGGTGCAGCTAAGCATGAGAAAATCGTATTCTCTTTACTCCTGTCCGGAATCTGAGGAGGATAGCCGGTATGAAGAGCTCCTGCAGCAGGCACAGGAACAGAGCAGTAATCACTGGGATGATACTGAAAATTATTATGAAGATTATGATGCTTCAATTTATTATTCATTCGGTTTTAACTGGGAGGATCGTGATGATCCGTGCAAAGAGGCTTATTATAGCCCCGATAAAAATGTCTCCCGTAACATACTGGCATCAAACCTGGGACTTATAGCAAAAAGAGGAGAAGATAATATTCTGCACGTGATGGCAAACGATATGCTTACGGCACTTCCCGTGAGCGAAGTATCGGTTGATGTATATGATTACCAGATGCAACTGATAATCTCAGGAAATACCAATCAGGATGGATCTGCATCTCTTTTCTGCGGAAGAAAGCCCTTCCTGATCATAGCTAAAAAAGACAAGGATCGTAATTACCTGAAAACCAGCGACGGGGCGTCACTCTCCCTGAGCTCTTTCGATGTGTCTGGCGTAAAACCCGAAAACGGTATCAAAGCATTTATCTATGGCGAAAGAGATGTATGGCGTCCCGGAGATTCAATCTTCCTGTCGCTCTTTATTAAAGATATGAAAAGTGACCTTCCTTCTGAACATCCTGTGCAGTTTGAACTCATAAACCCTCTCGAACAGAGAACAGACAACCAGATCCAAAAAATGAAGGGGAACAACCTGCTTGTTTTTGCCACAAAAACACATGCAGATGCAATTACAGGAAACTACCGCGCTGTCTTTAAAATCGGGGGCTCAACATTCACAAAAAGGGTCAGGATAGAGACTGTTAAGCCCAACAGGCTGAAAATAAAGTTTACATTCCCCGGTGAAATACTTGGAGGCTCCGACAAGAGCTCAACAGGATCGCTCAATGTCAAATGGCTTAACGGATCCGTTGCAAAGAACCTCAACGCGTCCGTGGAATATATCCTTAAACAGACAAAGACAGAATTTGAAAAGTATGGCCAGTATATTTTTGACGATCCTGTAAGCACCTTCAATTCTGAAACTGTCGATATTTTTAATGATGCAATCGACGAAAACGGCAACGCAACTGTGAAATTTGCTCCGGGAAATGAGCTTAACGCACCCGGAATGCTGAATGCTCTTTTCACAGTGAAAGTACAGGAACAGGGAGGCGATGAAAGCATCACCCAGGCTAATTACAAATATGCACCATACCCGGTATTCGTTGGCATAAACCTGCCCGGACTGAAGGGAAAAAGCAGGATGCTCTTTACCGATGCCGACAATGAAGTGAAGGTAGTCACCGTCGATGAAAAAGGGAAACCGGTGAGATCGGAAGTCGAAATTACAATTTATAAATTATCGTACCGCTGGTGGTGGGAATCTGATGAAGAGAACCTGGCATATTATATTTCAAACAAGATCTATAAACCTGTTATCAGGCAAACAATTACCACCGCGGGTGGTGAGGGGAACTTCACATTCAACATAAATAAAAATGAATGGGGCCGCTACCTGATAAGGGCAACTACACCGGCAGGTCATTCGACCGGAAAGATGCTGCTTGTCGACTGGCCCTGGGAATATGGAATGAAGGGGAATACAGACGGGGCAACGCTTCTTGCAATAAATACCGATAAGGAAAAATATAATCCGGGAGATGAAATAAAATTATCTTTCCCTTCACCTGAAAATGCAAGGGCAATTATTACTCTCGAGAATGCCACCGGGGTCCTTGAAGAGATCCGTGTTCCGACACAAAAAGCAAATACCGAGGTACGCCTGAAGGCAACCCCGGAAATGGCTCCTAATGTTTATGCCTATGTTACTGTGATACAGCCACACAGTCAGACTATCAACGATATGCCCGTAAGGCTTTACGGGATTGTCCCCGTAATGGTTGAGGACCAGGGAACGAGACTTACACCACAGGTTACTGTTGCTGATGAGATAAGGTCACAGAAACCTTTCGAGATAAAAGTGAGCGAGGCAAACAGGAAGGCAATGACTTATACCCTTGCAGTTGTCGATGAAGGGCTGCTGGATATCACAGGATTTAAAACTCCCGATCCATGGAACTATTTCTATGCCCGTGAAGCACTTGGAGTACAGACCTGGGACCTGTATGATTTTGTGCTTGGAGCTTTCGGTGGCACACTTGAAAGGATCTTTGCCGTTGGCGGTGATGAGGCTGTAGCCGATAAAACAGCAAACAAGGCACAACG
>Ga0209800_10003321_pt1 | contig 12895 bp, 11 predicted proteins | sample Higcelweek8metaG_FD_187174 | JGI IMG/M metagenome (GOLD analysis project Ga0209800, IMG submission 187174) | Freshwater pond sediment microbial communities from the University of Edinburgh, under environmental carbon perturbations - High... | ecosystem: Environmental > Aquatic > Freshwater >... | reverse complement strand
GATGGTGTCATCAGTGGGATTGAAGTCGAAAGTGACCGATCGAAAAACAGCTAACCGATTGGGTGAGAAAGTGATGGAGAATTTGATGGTTCAAAAAGATGTTGGGCCATCGGCGTTTTGGTTGCTAAATCCGGTGACAAATGCCACCGATGCTGATTTCCCGGGATATCGATATAGTGTTGGGTTTACGGTGGTCAGTTGTGATACCTACTGTGCTGAGGCGGTGATAAATGTGGGTTGGAGCGGGTCACTGGGGGATGAAAATATTAATTTTTCAAAGTTTTTTTCCAGAAGATGAAAAAGAAAATAAAAGCCACTAATTTGGGATTTACTTTGATTGAAATAATGGTGGTTTTGGGAATTACCGGATTACTGGCAGTGACGGTGGGAAATGTGATGGGAGGAATGTTTAAGGCCAAGAATCAAAGTGATGAGGCCACCAGGTTGGATCAGAGTGGGAGCTATGTGTTGGCGGAAATTAGAAAAAATGTGATGTCGGCGATTGGGACTGGAATGAGTTGCCCCTCCCCTATCGGGACAGGCGGGACTGGAGTAACTTTTGCCAATGTCAGAGATGGAAATGTAATTTCGATTATTTGCCAAGAGGGAGACCGAATTGCCTCGTCATCGGCGGTAAATGGAACTAATAATTTGGTACTAGGAGAGGTGAGGGTGACCGGGTGTAACAATTTTATTAGTTGCGATACTTCGCCCCAATCATCGCTTCGAATTGAAAAAGTTAACTTTGATTTTAATTTGGAGGTGGGGACGACAGCGGTGGGCGGATTGAGTATTTCCAGAGAGTATAAGGCGACTTATGTGATTCGGAATTAATTTATTGATTTGATCTAGTTTTTCCCAGTTGATTTTTAGGCAGGGTTTAGGTTTGGGTGGGTGTGTAATTGATACGTATATAACCTTATAAGACCTTGGGGGTTGACAATTTTTGCCTAATTGATAGAATAAATGCAATATTATAGGATTAATATAACAATGAAAGGAAGAGAGTTTAATTCTGTTGAGTATTGTTCCATGAGAGGAGACATGTCGGGTCTTTGGGAGGCAATAAATTCTGATATTGGTGATGAGATTGTGCCGAGCGAGGAAGTGGAATTAATTCCTGACCCTCCGAGGGTGGTTAATCAGATGGTTAGAGAGTTTAAGTCCGACGAGATAGGTGAAAGATTTAAAAACGGAATGTCTTTGTCGGATGCACTAAATTTTGATTTGCGTGATGGAATAAAACGCGTTGATGGTAAATTGACGCCTGACTCGATGGAGATGGTTAGAAAGATGAAAAAGTGGGTTGTGGCTGATGGCGAGCTGGAACAAGAGAATTGGTGGTTAAAAATGTTGGATGCCCTTGATGTTAAGGAAGAAAAAGCAAGAAGAGCCATGGAAAAATGTTTTAAAACATCAGTGGAAAGAGCCCTGGTCGATGAAGGAGAGATGGAGGGCGATGCTTATAAATTGGAATATAAAGCCAGAAAGGGGTGGAAAAAGATTGAAGATCAGGGTTTTGGGGTGAAAATTGATTTGGATTATGGTTTGACTAGCTTGAGGAATAGTGATGGCAGGAGAACACCCAGAGTTGAGGTTGACAGATTGTCGGCAGACGGCGGTTTGTACGACAAAATGATAAGAAGATTTGCCGGAGTGGGAATTGCCAGTGCGACTGCTGCTGTATTATTGGAAGCTTGTGCTGCGCCAGTAGTGTTTGAAACAGCACCAGTGCCAACGGATGTGATTGTTAGTCCAACGGCTCCGGGAGTTGATGTGATTAATCCACAAACAACTGCAACAGAAGCAGTGCCACAAGTGACGCCGACATATGTTGTCGAAGCGGCAGGTGGATCTTATACTGAGGCTCAATTAGCTTTAAATAACTCAGAGTCAGCGATCAAGCAAATAGAGGCGCAGGATAGGTATTTAGAATATTGGGCAAAATTTGAGAATAGACCTTTTGATCCGGATACAGTGGAGTTGAAGAGAAAGTTTGTTTATGATGACCCGAACAATCCCACTGAAGTTTTGGTGTTGTTGGAAGCGCTGGGTGAATATAACGGAAGAACTTTTACTGTGCGAATTGAAGCCAACGGTCAATTTGCTGAATTTCCACCAGAAGTGAGTGGGGATTATATTGAGCTTGGCCTTGGACCACTTGAGTTAAGTGCTGGGGCTGATGGACAATCGCTGTCGGTGGAAAATGGGATTCCGGTGAGGCGAAACAGCGCCGGAGAGATTGTGGAAAGATTGAATATGGAAACGAAACAGTGGGTGGTAGAAGCCAGTATTATTGAAGTATCAATTACTCAGTTTTTAGGAGCCGAAGGTGATTATAGTGATGAAGTTCTTGAACGTAAAATATTTTTATCTCCTGGATATGTAGAGAACGTTGAGGATGATTTGGGTATTACTTATGACTCTGAAAAAAGGGCATATATTCAAGGTGTATTGTTGGGGACTGATATAGTTGATAGTGATGATGAGTATGGGAAAAAGGTTGTTTTTTGGTTGGGTACAAAAAACCCTAATGGAGATCGAGTGGTATACGCTTTTCATTACGATGAATATAATTACGAATTTGGTATTGAAAGTGTAAATATGCTTGTTACCTCAAGGAGTACATTAATTGATAATAATAACCACAATAGGTCTGATGATCTTGTAGCAACGAGTTTAGAGGAACAATTGGCAATTTTTAAGCAGAGAGTTGGTCAAGTGATGATGGTGGGAATATATTATGAAACTGAAATTACAGCAGAAAAGGAAGTTGCTCTCAGAGAATTGATAAAAAGTAGAGGTGGGAACGAAGAAGATTGCGATATCTATGTTGAAAAAATACGTACGGAGAGACAAGTCGCCGCCAACTTGGTCCCATATCTCAATAAGATTAATATCAACGATAGGGCTGGTGATCTTACTGGGTTTGGGCCTGGAGGAATTGGCTCTATGGACAATGAGGATCTCTTAATATTTGACCATTCTGTTTCAGTTAGGCCGCAGAGCTGTGTTTTTTCTAAATAAATTGACTGCAGTTGCTTAGTGTTTGTGCTATCATTTTTTGTATGAGGAGACTAATATCCATGGTTTTGTTAGCCATAATTGTAGCAATAGTGATTATGTTTTTTGGTTTTTTCTATGACAGAATTTTAGGTGTTACTAAAATAATTAAACAAGAAAAGATGGCTGAATGCAGTATGATGTTAAGTAATTTTGATAGTCATATTGTTGGATGTGAGTATGAATTGTTTTTAAATAGTAACACTGTTAAGAGACTGGTTCGATTAGGCAGTATTGAAAAGTATAAAAATAATTTATATTTGAATATTTATCAGCGAAGAAATGGAAAATGGGAGCAGGAGAGAATATTTATGGGAAGGGAGAATAGTGAACATAAGTTCGGATTAAAAATTACAGCTATTAAAATGGTGGAAATCCAAGGCCTAGAGGTGAATAGTAAAATAGTTGATGTGGATGAAATTACTGAGATGTTAAAAAAGAAGATTAATCAAGAGGCGGTAGTTTTTTTGCGTATGAATAAGAACTTGTTTTTTAAGCGATATAATCACGCATTGTTATCTTTGGTTTTATATGAAATTTAACTATATTAAGGTAATTGTTGGTATTTTATTGATAATTGTGACTGTTTTTGTATTTAAGCCTAATTTCAGTTTTGCGGCATGTTCGGATATTAGTGCTAACTATACAGAATATAGTTGTAGTGATTGGTATGATTACGAAGATAATAGGTATTATTGTAGCCAAACGGCAACTAATTATGAAGAGCAATGTTCCTCAAGTACTTGTGTTTCTGGTACGGGGTGTTGTTCAATGAATGAGGATGGTGCTTGTTATGGTTATCAATGCAACTCAACAACGGGGACATGCGGAAATAGTTTAGGGTGTTTTACCACTAGAGTTGGAGCACCATATGATTGCAATTGTACGCCGAATTGGCCTGACCCTATATGTGATTTATCGTGTGGATTAGACGGATATAATGCTGAGGATGGATGTTGGAGTACACATTGGTGTGCGGCGACTGAGGATTGTTGTACCCCGGGGACAGATTGGGCGCCGGCGACAGATACGGTGTGTTTGGGGGTATCTTTTACCCAAACGGAAAGCACTTGCAGTACCACCAGGACGGCAACTGGAACCAAAATACAAGCTCAAACTTGTACCAGTAGTGGAATTCAGTTTATAGAAACACCACAGCATACCGGATCAATTTGGGCCAAGATGTATGGAGTTACTGCAGATGCGAGTTATACCTATTTCCCAACCTGGTCTTCATTAGGTGGTCAGAATGATCTTCAGTGGTATATGGGGACTAAGGATGTTCCGGGCTGTACTAGTAATTGTACCTGGACGACAACCATCAACGTTTCCACCCACCCGGTGACTTCGGCAGAAAGATGGGTAGATGTTGATGGTTATATCTCGGGTTGTGGAGTAACTACTAATCCGTGTACTATTAGTGGTTTTACAATTGCCGATAAAACCTGTTCAGTGGGGGTGAGCGCAACCGGAGATAGATCTTTTCGAGTGACAGTGTCAGCGGATGGGGCACTCAATCCGGGGAGTCAGAGGGCAAGATTATGGGTGGAAAGACAAGATACGTCTCAGGTATTGAATTACACCACCGAGATAGTACCGGCAACAACAGAGGCCCATAACCCCGGGGCTCCCTATTATTACAATTTTACTTCAGCCAATTTATTATCAACGAATTCGACGGCGGTCTCGACGACGATTGGAGTGACTCTACCGTCGGGAAATTTTTATTTTCATTGTGATATGGATGAGGATATCACTGATTATTTGGGAACTGTGAATTATGTGAAGTGTAGTGGTAATCCATTTTGTGCTTATGAGGGTCTGGGTGGAGGCTTGACTTGCACAAATTGGAAATCGTGTGGCGATTCGGATCGAGTGGCGGTTTGCTCTGAGGGGGAAACTTGTGCTCTAAGGTGTGAGCAGGCGAAAGATTGTGGTGGGTTCTGCACTGGTGAAGATGGAGTAATTCCGGGAGTGCCGGTTATTAGTTCTCCGGCAGGGACAGCCAGCAATCCAACGATTCTAAACTTGGGTGTAACGGGAGTAACATTGTCTTTGCAGGGAACGGCTGCCAATGCTGATTTGTATTACTATGGTGTCTATGATGATGGAGTGTCCTTTGCTTGGAGAAGTTCCTCGGCCACCAGCGTGGGAATTACCGGCTTAACTTCGGGAAACTTATATTCTTGGCGGGCAAGGTCGGAAAACAATACTTGTGAGGGGGTTGGGGTGGGGACAACAACCAGTGAGGCTTCAAATTATGGTTATTTTAGGCTTAATTCAGCGCCAGTAATTGGTAACTTTCGGATTCACAATTTTGTGGGCACGACTGTGGTGGCGGAAAATGGAAACAGAAACCATATATGTCAGAGCGCGTTTAGCGGTGACCGGAGAGTAACCTTTCAGTTGGATGTGACTGATGTGGATGGAGTAAATGATATTGGCCAGGTTAATTTGAATTGGCATGGAGATAATTACACGTTAGGTCGGGGGACAACTTGGTCAACAGGGGCTACCTATTTCGTGATGGTGAACTATGACACTACTAATTTTCCCGGAGTTTATGCCATTGGGGCGACGGCGGTTGATATTCATGGAGTTAGTACCAGTCAGTCGACCGGGAGATACTGGAAAGTGTGGGATTGTCGAGTGCCGGTGTCGGCAGGAACCGTGTTTGATGCTAGTGTAGAAGGGTTGGCCGTTTGTAGTAGCGGAATTGGCTTTTCGGCTCCCTATGATGGGACTAATTTTACCAGCTTGGCTTATCAGGTGTCAGGTTTTGGGACAACGGTGCCAATGGTGGTTAGTTCGCCAACTTATAATTCTGGTGGTGGCTGGTTGACTTGGGGAACTAATTATTTGGCCAATATTTTTAATAGTGGTTTTGATATTGTATCGCCAACATTAAGAATTGTTGATCTGGGGGTGGGAACAACTTATTGTTTGGGATCATCGGTGATTTCGGTGGGCAATACGCCAGCTTGGCCTTATAGTTATAACCCAAGTTTGATGGTTGATTATGCCGGGGTCAAGATTCAGGATCATTGGTATCAGGTTGAAGGTTCTGGAATCAGAGCCGGGTTGGAGGTAGAGGCTAACGTGCCAATTACCTGCCATAATTTTGCTCAATGTCGGGCCGGAGTGACGGTGGAATCGCTGAGTATTGGTGTTACTAATAATGGATTAGTCTCCTCCCCTACCAATCAAATGAGCGCTAATTGTGATGATCAGTATTGTTATTTTGGGGTGCCGAATAATTGGTTTGTTAATAGAAGTACGATCAATGATAACCCGAACTATAATTTCTTTTATGAAGAACTGGTGGTGAAAAATAATATGGGAAAAGTGTATGGTTCGACTAATTTAAGCACTATCGTCAGTGATTTGGGAGGAACAGGAATTGCTTTTGTTAATGGAAATTTGACAGTTGGCACCACTAATTCGGTGGCTTTAGGGAAATATTTGATGATTATAGTTAAGGGTGATATTGGAGTGTCGAGTACCAGTGTGAATAAGGTTGAGGGGGTGCTGATAGCTGATGGCAACATTAATGTGACCGGAATGGTAAATCAACAAACAGTGGTGAGCGGAATTTTATATTCTTCGGGCGGAGATATTAATTTAACCAGAGGCTTTGTATTGGGGGTAACCAACAATTCGATGCCGGCAGTGCTGGTAAAGTATCGACCTGATTTTGTGTTTAGTATGCCCTCGGTATTAACCAAAGTAATGTTAAATTGGAGGGAGGGAAACTGATGATAAATCGACAATCGGGACAAATAGCGTTGATAGTGTTGCTGGTGTCAACAGTCATGTTGACAGTTGGTTTGGCGATGTCTAAAAAAACGGTAGTTGAGACTAGTGTGGATACGGTCGAAGAAGAGTCAAGACAGGCATTTAATGCGGCTGAATCGGGAATTGATTATTACTTGGGGACGGGGAAAACAGATTATGTGGCTCCGGGGAGTACCGATGGGTCAAAAGTGACCATCACTAATTTGGCAGTGGGTAATTCAATTGCCACCGGAGGGGCGGTAGACCAGGATTCGGTAGCTTTTTTTTGGCTGGTGGGTCATACCAGTGATGATCAGATTGATTTGACCAATTTTTATAACCCTCTGATTCCGATGCTGGATCTGTGTGTTCGGGATAATCTGCCGGCAGTGGAAGTAGGCTATTTTTACCATAGTTCGGGGCGATATATGATAACCAGAAGAGGGTATAATGTGGCCGGGTTGGGGTCGACAATCCCAAATTTTTCTCCGATTGCAGCTGATGCGGGCTGTGGCAGTGGCTGGAATCGAATTAATTTGGCGCTAACAATGACAGGGGTTGGTGGAACCGGCTTGCTGGTGACAGCCAGGCCTTATGGTAATAATTCACCCATGGTGCTCAAAGGGTCAGCGACTTCTGATTTTCCAAATCAAGGAGTTGAAATTAGTTCAATGGGGTATGCGGGTGAAGTTAAGCGTCGGGTGTCGGTGTGGAGGAGTTATCGGGTGCCAACATTTCTATTGGATGCGGTGACGGCTAAAGGCAGAGTGTTGAGTCAGTAGGCGGAAAAGTTTATACTGGTGATATGAATAATGGGATTGGCATGGATGTGGGGGTGGGAACAATTAAGGTAGTGTCTTTTAGCCTGGATAAAGAGACGATGTTTTTGGAAAGTATTGGTGAGGTGGATTCTCCGGATATTGATTGGGCCAAGGGTAAAGATGGGGGGAGTGTGGTTGAGGTGGCCAAAAAGGTAAAAATGCTGTTGGCAGATTTAAAAATAAAAAATACAAAAGTGGTGGCCTCGTTGCCTGAAGATGAAGTGGTCAGTCGGCTGATTAGACTGCCACCGTTGAAGGATAGTGAAATTATGAATGCGCTGAGATTTGAGGCAGAAACCTTTGTCCCCTATCCGCTCAATGAAGTATCAATTGATTATGAAATCGTTGACAAAGATGAGTCAGGGAGGTTGACAATTTTTGCTATTGCTGCACGAAATGATTTGATTCAATCGTATATTAAGATGTTTAAAACAGCCGGGCTGGAGTTGTTGGCTTTGGAATCGCCAGCCGTGGCGATGAGAAGGGTGGTGTCTCAAGCGGTGTCGGATAAGGTGGCGATGTTGGTGGTAGATTTGGGAGAAAAATATTCAAATATTTTTGGCATAAATGAGGGTAAAGTCTATTTTACTCGGGCAATTTCGGTTGGAGGTGAATCACTAACCCGGGCAATTTCGATTAATTTGGGATTGGATATGGCATCGGCGGAGGAATATAAAAAAGCCTATGGATTAAAAGGAGTGGAATTGGAAGGGAAGATTAAAGACGCCATTGCGCCGGTGTTTAGTAGTATGGCCGAGGAAATCCGTCGGGCATTAAGTTCGTTTCGGGAGGAATTGGGGACTTCGGTGGAATTATTGGTATTAAGCGGTGGCGGAGCGAATTTGCCTGGGTTTGCGGAAGAATTAAATAAGCTTTTGGGATTGGAAGTGCAGGTGATTCAGCCATTTTTAAGAGTAAATACGAGTAAGGTGACACCGGTGTTGGATTTAAATTCGGAGGGATGTAGATTTAGTTTAGCGGTCGGGTTAGCAATGAGAGGTTTGGTATGAGCTTGAATTTAAACTTATTACCCTCACAGGCAAAGTTTCAGGCGGAAAGAACAAGAATCGTAACTTTGGTAAAAAAAATGGTTGGAGTAATTGCTGGAATTTGGGTATTGGGATTGGTGGTGGTGATGGGGTGGTGGTGGTATCAAAATAGTGAGACCTCTAAAGCTGAGTTGAAGTACAGCCAAGTGAGTGCTGGTTTTAAGCCAGAGTTAGCTAAAATTGCCAAAGGGCAAGAACTGAGAAGTCGATTGCAGTTTGTGAAGGGGGTGTTGGCGACTAGATTTGAGTATGGATCGGCTTTTAAAAAAATGGGTGAATTGTTCGGACCTGAGGTGGAGGTAGATAATTTTAAATTGGCAGAAAAGGGACAATTCATAGTTAATGCCAAAGCAGCCAACACCAAGGTAATGAATATAGTTGAAAATCGGGTATTAGAAATTAATTCTGGAGAGTCCCCAACTTTTGCGAGCATGAAATTGACCGGTATTTCCTGGGAAAATGGTGTGTGGTTGATATCATTAATCGTTGGTCTAAAAAATGGACAGTAAAATATTTAAAAGTGAAAAAATATTTGGATTGGATCCACGTTTATTGACGTTTTTTTGGCCGGTGTTGATTGAGCTGGGGGTATTGTTTCTAAGCATGAATTTGGTAATAATGCCCAAAATTGAAGAGATAAAAGAGTTACGACAAAGAAAAAATGAGGTAGATGCGGAGATTCAGGCAATTAATGATAAAAAAAGCTATTTAAGTTCGATAGATGAGATTGAGCTTGATGAAAAAATTGTGACCATGAATCGATCAGTGTTACCGACAAATGATGCCTATTATTTAGTTAACTTGGTTAGAAAAGTAGTGGCGGAGTATGGGTATGAAGTGGTAAGTTTTAGTATAAAGCCGGGAAAAATTGAAGTTAATCCTCCAGAAGAAATGGTCAAGCCAGCCACCGCTGGTCGAATTGAGGTGACAATGGTGATGGCGGGACCGGGAGATAAATATGTAGATTTATTGTCCCGGTTGGAGGGAGGTTTTCCAATTATGTCGATTGAAAACTTGGAAATGTCTGGGTTGGGGGGCGCAAATACCCAAATGGCCATGAATTTGGTGGCCTTTCATCAATCAGAAATCCCCAAAAAAGATCTGTCGAAATTAAATATTGTAGATTTAAAACTGAGCAAAGAAGAAACAGAATTGTTTACTAAGATTTCCGGGTATCAAGGGCTGGCGGAGATGGGATTTAAGTCGCTGACCGGAGAAACAAGACCATTTTTGGAATACCAAAGAGAAGATCCTTTTAGTTTTTAATTTCCAGAAGATATTTGACGTTGGGGAAGGAAAGATTGAGTAGAGTGCGAATAGCTTTGATGGTTTTTCCCTGTTTGCCGATTATTTGACCGGTGACTTCGGCAGGGGCGTGAATGTCGATGATCATTAGGTCGTTGTTGTCTTGGGTAGTAATGCTGATGTTTTCCGGAGTGGAAATAATGGCTTGGAGGATATATTCAAGAGTTTGGGTAATGGTGGTCATGACGATAGATTATTTAGTAACTTCGGTTGTGGCTGGGGTGGTTTCAGTTATTTTTGCTTTTACTTTTTTGGGATATTTATCAGGATTGAGGATCCGATCAACGCCTAAAGTGACTTGAGCCCCATTTTTTTGCCATTGAGACATTTTTTCTTTGTTAATTTCCAAGGTTTTTGTTTGGGGGGTGTAAAAACCAATGTCGTCAACGAATTTACCATTGGCTTTACTTTTACCTTCGGAAACAACAATCCGATAACTTGGTTGATGTTTTTTGCCCTTAAGAAACAGTTTAATTTTTAGCATAGTACCGATTATACTAAATTGTTAAGTATTTTGGTAGCGGAAGCGGAAGCTTCTTCTTCGGCTTTCTGTTTTGAGTTCCCCTGACCACTGGCGATGAGCTGGTCTTCAAGATAGACCCCGACTTGGAATATTTTTTGGTGGTCGGGTCCGGTTTCGGAGATGGTGGCGTACCTGGGAGTGATTCCTCTCTTTGACTGAGCCAATTCTTGAAAAAGACTTTTGGGATCTTTGAATACTTTATGTTCTGACAACTCAAAGATGTTGGACTTGAGAAGTTTGATAATAAAGCGATTAGTCTTGGTCCAGCCTAAATCAAGGAAAATAGCTCCGATTACTGACTCGAAGGTGTCGGCAAGAATGGAGCGATTACTCCGGCCTTGATGCGTTTCTTCACCTTTGCTTAAGAAAACATATTCTCCAAGATTAATTTGTTTGGCAATATCTGATAGATTGTTGGTGCAGACTATTAAAGCCCGAAGATTGGTTAACTCCCCTTCCGGGTGTTGAGGGAAATGATTAAATAAATAGTTGGAAATGCTGGTTTCTAAGACAGCGTCACCCAAAAATTCGAGACGCTCGTTTGACTCTAAGTGTAAATCGCGATTCTCATTGAGATAAGAGCGATGAGTTAAGGCTAGAAATAGTAGTTCCCGATTTTTCAGCTTTAAACCAAGTTTAGATTCAAGTTTCTGAAGATTGGGATTTTGAAGAAGATTGGGATTCATCTTGGTTAATAATACTGCCTAGGACTCCATTTACAAAACTGGAGCTGGTGTCGGTGCCAAATTCTTTGGCTAATTCAACTGCCTCGTCGACAACAACCTTGACCGGGGTTGATTGAGAACTAAATTTGATCTCCCAAATTGAACAGCGGAGAATGGCTAAATCAATTTTATTAATTTTGGAGATTGGCCATTTGGGCGCTTTTTGGACAATAAGTTCGTCTAGTTGAGGCACATGGCTGATGATTTCGGCCGAGTTGGGACTGTCAATGTGACTTAAGGTGCAATCCCAGGCAAAAAGTGCCTGCATGTTTTTAGTTCGACGTAAGTGACGGGGGTCAAGTTTGGTTTTCACTATTGTTTACAGTTTGGACATTCGAAGCCGACCAGTTTTAGTTGGCCACAGTGCTTACATAAAGTTGGTTTTTTTAAAGTGGCGTGATGAGTGGCGCGACGTTTGCCTTGTCGAAGGCTAGATGGCCAGTGTTTAGGTAGTGCTGTCATGGGGGTATTATAGCAAATTAATACTAATTACCAATACTAATTGGTGGCGGATAGTTCTGAGGAATGATGGGAGGTTAATTGGTGGAGGTCAAAATGTAGAGCCAATAGTTGGTCGATTACTTTTTGGCCGAGGCTAATTAGTTCATAGTTGGATAGACTGGCTAACTTGAGTGAAGGGAACCCATGCTGGATGGTGGAGAAAGTTTCTCCCGGTCCGCGCAAAGAAAGGTCGTATTCGGCGATTTTTTGGCCATCAGAATGTGTTTCCAGAAACTTTAAGCGCTTTATGGCACCATCCTGCTTGGATTCGGTGAATAAGTAGCAATAGCTGGTTAGCTGATTACGGCCGACCCGTCCGCGAAGCTGATGGAGTTGGGCTAGCCCAAAGCGGTCGGCTGACATAATGATAATGACCGTAGCGTTGGGAAAATCGATCCCCACTTCGATAATGGGGGTGGTGACCAGAATATTTATCTCGTTTTTGGAAAATTTAGTTAATATTTGCTGGCGAGCAGAGAGTGGTGTTTTGCCATGGATAAGTTCAAGTGTTTTGTCGGGGAAAATCTGTTTAAGAGCTTCAAACTCAGTTTTGGCCGATTTAACGCTACTTAGCGTTTCTGACTCTTCAATAAATGGGCAGACAATAAAGGCTTGTTGATGAGTTTGGTTGAGGTGTTGATTGAGCCATTGATAGCACTTGGCTTGTTTTTGGTTTGGGACTAAGAATGTTTTTACCGATTGGCGATTAAAGGGTGATTGATGGAGGGTGGTCAGGCTGAGGTGTCCTAGGAGAGTCAAACTGATAGTTCGGGGTATGGGGGTGGCGGTCATGGTTAGGCAGTGAGGGGGGTGAATGCCGGAGGTGAGAGCTGATCGTTGGTGAACACCAAACTTGTGTTGTTCGTCGATAACCAACAGACCAACCTGTGGTTGGAGTATTTTTTGGTGAAAAATGGCGGCATGAGTGGCGATGATGATTGATTTTTTTGAGAGATCGGTAGTTTTTAGCGGGTGGGCAGAAGTCATTAATTTGAGATTGAGTCGGGGTAACAATTTTTTAAAGGTGGCATAATGCTGTTGAGCTAAAATTTCGGTGGGAGCGATGATGAGAGCGGTGGCTTGATTTAGATAGGTTAGGTAAGAACAAAGGATGGCGATAATTGTTTTTCCTGA
>Ga0209800_10003319_pt1 | contig 12902 bp, 4 predicted proteins | sample Higcelweek8metaG_FD_187174 | JGI IMG/M metagenome (GOLD analysis project Ga0209800, IMG submission 187174) | Freshwater pond sediment microbial communities from the University of Edinburgh, under environmental carbon perturbations - High... | ecosystem: Environmental > Aquatic > Freshwater >... | reverse complement strand
CGCACAAATGCCGGTACATATGAGTGTTCCCGGATTTGAGCTGAACGGAGAACCCGGATCGGTGAGCAACAATGTAAAACTCTCAGTTACCGGATTACGTGCGCAGGATATGGCATTACCACGTCTTGCAATGGTGAATGTAACCGGTGGAAGTGATGGATACCGCTGTTTGCCGCATGGAAATAATTTTGCCAAAGAAGTTGAAGTGCGTGTAAAGTACGATACAGCGCGCATTCCGAAAGGATATGGGCCAAAAGACATTCGTACATTTTATTACAGCGAAGAACAAGGCGACTGGATTCAGTTGCCGTATGACACATTTGATCTTGCTTCGTGCGAAATTATTTCCCACACAACCCACTTCACCGATTTCATCAACGCCATTTTGAAAACTCCGGAAAGCCCGCAGACACAGGCTTTCACACCCACATCGATGAAAGATATGAAGTTTGCCGATCCAATTGCACACATCAACATGATGAGCCCGCCACAGGCAAACAATAGCGGAACCGCAAATATGTCATACCCGATTCAGATTCCTGCCGGCCGCCAGGGAATGCAGCCGCAACTGGCAATCTCCTACAACAGCGAAGGTGGCAATGGCTGGCTGGGTGTTGGCTGGGGAATGAATATTCCGAGTATTTCAGTTGAAACACGGTGGGGTGTGCCTTTGTATTCAACAACTCAGGAAACTGAAGAATATCTGGTAAATGGACAGCAGATTGTAGAACTTGATATCACGACAAATGATACCAACCGATTGCCTTTAATTCATCAATCTACATACAGAAACAGAAGCGCAGCAAACGAAGTTTTTTATTCATATCGGGTTGAAGGAGCATTTGATCGCCTTATCAGACATGGAAACAGCCCCTCAACTTACTGGTGGGAAGTTGTAGACAAACAAGGGACGCATTACTATTATGGGAAATACAGTACCGATGCAGGTGTGAATCCATCCTGTGTTCTGAGAGATACTGCCACAAATAACATAGCACACTGGGCATTGGCCGAGGTTCGAGATCCGTTTGGTAACTATGTCAAATACACTTATGACGTATCTACATTTACTGGAACTCTGGGAAATGGAGGAAAACAGATTTATCCTGAATCAATAGTATACTCAGGATTCGGAACAACTGATGGAAAATATTCAATCGACTTTGAATATACCAATGGCCGCTCCGATTATATGATTTCCGGTAAATATGGATTTCTGGAAGTCACTAACAAACTTCTGACAAATGTGTATGTGAAGTATGACAACTCTTTTATCAGGCGCTATTATATCTTGTACAAAGATGGAGCCTATGATAAGAAACTTGTTTGTGGAATTGCTGATATTTCAGACCCATCAATAAGCTTGTTGGATCTCGATTGCTCAAGTTTAAAAGGATTCACACAAAATGGCATTAAGACTCATCGTTTTGATTATTATGAAGAGGAAGGCGTTGAATTCGGAGATGCTGTTACAGTGTTATCAGAAGATGAGTATTCAGAAAGCCTTTTTAGTGGGGCGTATCAGGATCAGTCTATTCAAAGCATTGGCAGAAGTAAGGGGACCTCTACTTCAATTGGAGGTTCCATCTGTTTTGGCCTTGGATCGCCTACTACCAAATTAAATACAATTGGATTAAACCTCAGTTCATCTATCGGCACACTAAAGGATAAGGTTGTCCTGATGGATATTAATGGTGATGGTTTGACAGACAAATTAGTCCGTTCAGGAACGAGTTACAATTTATATAAGGGGTATTTAAATTCCAGCAATCAACTACTGTTTAACAGCAGTGCCGTTGTAATTTCAAGTCTGCCAAATTTAGGCAGAAATTGGTCATATTCAATTGGAGGCGGAGGTGAAGTTCAGCTGGGACTTTCTACTCCTGCAGGCTCTCCCATAATCAGCGGGACGGCAAGTATTTCAAAATCCATAACATACCAGACGAACAACAAATACTTCGTTGATATAAATGCTGATGGATATGTTGACTATGTGAGTGACGGTGATGTTTACTTCAATCAACCAACACCAGCCGGAAACCCGCTTTTTATTATGGAAGACAACAATACTGAGCAGGTTTTCTTTGAAGACTCTTGTTATAGTATAATTCATGATGGCACGATAGACCCTGTTTTTTCTGAAACGGAAAACACCGAAGAATTCATCCATCGCCGTGATCCTGTTCGCATGTGGATAGCTTCTGAAGAAGGAGTAATGAGTATTGAAAATTATATCCAGCGTGTCAGTAACTCAGCAGGGAGTAATTATAGCAAAGTGAAATACTCAATTCAGCACAACGAGAATATTATATATTGTGATAGTATTGAGCCAAATGATTTTCAACTTCACAGTAATACGCTCAGTTCAATAACTGTTGATAAAGGTGACCGTATTTATTTTAGGTTACATGCAACAGATAAAAATGCCTTGGATGATGTTGCATGGGATCCTATTATTTATCCGAATGTATCATCTTATTCATCGCATCCGAATTATCATGATGCTGATGATAAAAAACTCTTCAGATATAAGTATTCTGAGGATTTTACTCTCTCAGATAAAAAGTACTTTGTCGCTCCGCTTACCGGAACTGTGCACATCAGCGGGTCAATAGCTAGCCCGGCGCAAAGTGACAATTTATTATTCAATATAAGGCATAACACTTCAAATGTTTATTCAACTACCTATACAAATAATACCGCTTTCAGTTATTCATTTTCATATAACGTGAATATAAATGCAGGAGATTCAATTTTATTTGAGTTACTGAGCCATACAAATGTTGACTGGAGCAGTGTTTCTTTTGATGCAGAAATATCATATACCAGCGCCAGTGGATTTAACCTCAATTCAAATAATCAATTCACATCTGTAGAGTATAAACCATCACTTTTTATGTCGGTTTATGGGAATCAGTTTTCACATACATTGCCATATTATTTTAGTTCAGGTTCTTATTTTTTCTACCCAAGCATTTCGCTGACAACAGGATCGACAGCAAATGGCACCATAACTTTCACGGCAAAATCAAAGCATAAACTTCTTGCAAAAAAGCAGATCAGCATTATTAATGGAGTGGTACAAAGCACATTGTTTAATAATCGAATAAATGTGAGTTTGGCAACCGGTGATTCTATATATTTTGACTTTCATACATCTAATCCGGAATTGTTTGATGACGTTACAAGTATTTATGCTTATTTAAAAGCCACAACATATCAAAGTGGTTTTCATGCAATGTACCCAGATTCAATGAGAAAATTTGGACATTTTTACCGTAGTTGGGGTCAGTTTTCTTATTTTGACAACAATATTGTTAACAACTGCATGGATCCGATTGATGAATCCTCTCTCAATATTTCCGCATTGCTGTTTGACACAGCTGCACTATCGCAATTTCCAATCGATGACATTGATAGCACTTTGTCATTCGACGAGGTAGAGGATGTTTTTGAAGGATTTGGAGTGCCGGATATTAATAGCTTATCATTTTCTCCAATGAGTGTGGATGAAGAAAACAACCGATGGATAGATTTCTGCGTAAGCGCTTATACGGAGAGCTTGAATTTAGGAAGTGGCGCAAGCTTTCAAACATTGTATTCCAATGTTTCAGACGCAACAATTTTTGAACCGGATGATTCAGATGTTCCGGATTTCTTCAATCCTGTCCCCTCTTCAAATAGTTGCGGATATGTAAGAACAGTTAGTAAAAACAGCCGGCAGATATCTAAATCTTTTTCATATTCACTCTCACCAGGGCCAATGAATTTCAGTCATACCAAATCGGAAAATGAATCATTTGGAAGGACAGATTTTATGGATATTAATGGCGACCGGTTCCCCGATATTGTTGCTTATAACAAAATACAATATTCAACGCCTCAGGGCGGAATTTCTGATGCAACAATCACATTGAATGATATATTCCCCAGTCATGGTACTGCTACGTCTGAGGGCAGCTCTTTCGGCGTAAAACCGACCCTGAAAAGAATTGAAAGACCAATTGACGGCATTAAATCGAAAATGGGAAATGTTGATGGCTCGTTTGGAGTTGGATTTACAAATGGCTCTTCAAATGTTGACTATATTTATATTGACGTAAATGGCGACGGGCTGGCTGACAGGGTTGATAAAACCAACAACCGTGTATTTCTTAATATAGGAGATGGCTTTCACAACCCCGAGCAATGGAATGTTAATCAGATTTCCAGTTCTACATCAGTTAATACGTCTATCAATCTGGGGGCATCAATGTTCAATTATTCTGAAGATAGTTGGGCAGGAGGAATAGGTGGCAGCTCAAATGTAAACACCGACGATTACTCAATGATGGATATCAATGGTGATGGATTAACTGATGTTTGCTTTATTGATGCCGGAGAAATCTATGCGTATGTCAACACGGGTCATGGGTATTTTTTACAACCACTAAACAATAGTTTTTTAGGTAAGCTTGGCGTATGCAGAACAAACAATGTTTCCGGAAATATCGCAAATACAGGAGGTATCCTCATTTGGATTTTCAAAATCACTTTTTCGGGATATTTTGATGCATCATATAATTTATCATCTCAAGAACAGAGACTTTCTGATTTAAACGGAGACGGGTTTCTTGATTATGTTTACATTGATAATGGTGACATTAAAGTGAATTACGGGATTCCTAAAAAAATCAATTTACTCAAATGTGTCACAACCCCTGTTCAAAGCGCATATACGATTGATTATGCCATGACTTATCCTAACCGTGAAAATCCGCAATCAAAATGGGTTCTGTCTTCTCTATTGATTTATGACGGATTCACTGGCGACGGAGAGAATTTGCTTTGTTACAAATTTGAATACGACAGTGCGTTTTATCACCGAATGGAGCGAGAGTCGTTCGGATTTGAGACTGTGACCACCAAACAGTTCAGGAACTTTTCAGTTCAGAATTGTTACCGGTATAGCGTTGAGAAATATCTCAACGATGACTATATGTTCAAAGGGCTGAAATATTACGAGGTTAATTATGATTCTTTGAATCATAAATATGTTGAGACCTATTACACATGGAGTCCGAAAGAAATCAGCACAGGAACTATTGTCTCGGAAGATTCAATGCAGTGTTTCGGCCCGTATTATCCGGCTATTTCGCAGGAGGACAAATATTTCTATGAAGGTCTTTCTGCATTTCAGATTCACACCCGGAAAACGTACCGTCATACCAGATTTGGCAATGTAAGAGAGTATAAGAATTTCGGTGATGTAGCTTATACTTCCGATGATTTTACGGCCACTATTACCTATTCATATAATATTCCTTCCAATCTGCTTGCCTTGGTGAGCCAGATTGATGTGCGGGATGTTTTAAGCAATTTATTGCAGCGCAGAAACGGATCGTATAATGGCTATGGAAGAATATCACAAATAGGTTCTTTTGATGGAAGCAATACCGCATATACTGATATATTATATGATTCATACGGTAATATCAGTAACGTACAGTTCCCGGAAAATGTGAACTATGAGAGACTTTCATACACTTATGTGTATGATCCCTTTGTACATACATACCCTGTTTCGGTCACTGACTATTGGGGTAATACTTCCTATACACAATATGATTATAAACTCGGGGCACCGCTGATAGTAACAGATCTGACTGGAAATGAAATGCACTATTCTTACTATGATGATGGGAAGTTAAACACAGTGACTGGCCCCAATGAGATTTTGGCGAGTATTCCATATACAATAAAGTGTGAGTATTGGGATGAGACTGGTGCGGGAATGCCGTCTACCCTTTGGGCTAGAACCCGCCATTATGATCCGATTAATACAAATAATGAATTCGTCACAGTGAATTTTTCCGATGGAGTTGGTCGGTCAATTCAATCAAAGCAAAAAGCAACAGTCAATGGCATTGACAGCATGGTAGTGTCAGGAAAAGTTTATTATGATGCATTTGGGAGAGCTTATCGGACATCGTTGCCAGTGGCCCAGGCTTTGGGATCTGATTCTGTATTGTATAGTTTTACTCCTACAGTGTTTGCATCAACCACGTTTGACTATCTAGATAGGCCTTTGTTACAAACCGCTTTTGATAATACTACCATTAGCTATTCCTACGGTTTTGGACAGGATGCATTTGGTAAGATGTGTTTCAAGTCAAGAGTCACAGACCCGAACAGTATTTCTACGGACAATTTTACCAATGCCCGCGGTTTGAATACTTCCGTAACGGCACCGCTGAATACGATTACCAAATTCATTTATACTCCGTTAGGCTATCTATTGCGAACAATAGACCCTGAAAGCAATGTGACTAATTATAAATATAATATGCTTGGCAAGTTGACCTTTCGTGGACACCCTGATGCAGGGGCAACTGAATATAATTATGATCTGGCCGGCAATGTGCTCACAACCCAGACGGCCAATCTTGCAGGCGGATCCCAATACATACAATATAACTACTCCGAATGCCGTTTAGATAGTATTGTTTATCCGCAAAATCCGGAAATGAATGTGTATTACGAATATGGAGCACCCAACATTGGCAACCAGAGCAGTCGCCTGATACGCCAGCAGGATGCATCCGGAGTTCAAACCTTTGAATACGGCAACATGGGTGAACTTATCAAAAACATTCATACATTTGTTGTGCCTAATGGGAATCCATACACATTGGAAACTGACTGGGAATATGATAGCTGGAATCGAATGAAAAGCATTCTTTATCCCGATGGCGAATTGGTAAGTTATCACTACGATAATGGAGGTAAACTATCGAGAATGGATGCAGTGAAAGGCTCAGCAACATTCAATTACATTGATTCGGTACAATATAATTTGTTTGGAAGTCGTTCAAGAATAGATTATGGTAACGGAACATATACGCAATACATATACGAACCTTTAAATCAGCGCCTTTCAAATTTAGAAAGTCGTGAAGCGAGTGGTCTTATATTACAAACTATAAATTACAACTATGACAATCTGGGGAATATTACAAGTATTTCAAATGCATCTGATAATGTTGGATATGGAAATGACATGGGCGGACAATATTCCATGGAATATACTTATGATGAATTGTATAGGTTAAGTACTTCAACTGGCAATTTCGAATCATATAACTTCGGACAATTAACAAACTCCCTAAGCATGTCGTATTCCTCTTCGGGCAATATTTTATCAAAAGAGGTTTATGCTGACGTTGAGATTGGTGGTAGCGTTCAAACTTTAAGTTATAGTAATACTTATACATATAGTAATCGTCCACACGCTGTAACTAGTACTGGTGCAAATGATTATGAATGGGATGCAAATGGCAATTTGACCCGTCGTTATAACAGCTCCAATGGGCGCTATTTGTGTTGGGACGAGGAAAACAGGCTGACCACAGTACACAATGGAGGAGAAGATTTCAACAATTTGAGCTCCTATATTTACAATGCTGGTGGCGAACGAACATGGAAGCTTACTGGCGAGATCATAGATATGTATATAAATGGACAGATGGTATATGGCGCAGTAGATTTTGAAAAGACGCTATATGCAAGCCCATATTTGGTAGTTACCGATGAAGGTTATACAAAACACTTCTTTATTGAAGGAGAGCGGGTTTGTAGCAAGATTGGCAGTAGTGGTTGGATTGGCCCATTAAGTCCAAATTCTACACCTGTTGATTTCATTGTCGATACAACAAGCCTTGTCGCTGGTGACTTATGGACAATGGTTAAACGAGGTGCTGATTGCAGTGGTTTTGACTCAAACAATGTCTTTATCGGTTATCAATTGCAACCTTTCCATATTCGATATACAGCTCCCGAAACCAACCTCTATTTCTACCACCCCGACCACCTCGGTTCCAGCTCTTTCATTACAGATGCAACCGGCTACGCCGTACAGCACCTACAATACCTGCCATTCGGCGAGACCTTCGTAGATCAGCAAAACGGCTATGATAGCCGCTATACCTTCTCCGCAAAAGAAAAAGATGATGAAACGCAATATTCATATTTCGGCGCAAGGTATTATGATAGTGATTTGAGTGTTTGGCTGAGTGTGGATCCACTGAGTGATAAGTATCCGAGCATGAGTTCGTATATGTATTGTGCGGGGAATCCGGTGATGTTGGTGGATCCAGATGGGAGAAGAGTAATTAGTCCATGGGATCGTATTATAATGGCAAGTGTAAATAATAAGCTCACAAGTCATTCAAATAGCTTTACAAAAGCGGCGAGCCTTTTGTTTTCCGAATATTTCTCTGATGGTCATATGGCTTCAGTGCATGGTGTACATAATGGGAGTGAAATAATAAGCATTATCAATAGCAAAAAAAATAATTCAATTAAATCTCTGGATATAATATCTCATTCTGGACCACGAGGTATATGGTTTGCTCCAAATAGCGATGGCTCAAAGAATAATTTGTATCAATCAAATGCAATAATGAATGATGACAATGGGAGTAGCAATTATTCAGGAAGCATTGAGTCAATTGATTTTGGCAAGTTTTCAAATGATGCGCGTATAGAGCTTCATGGATGTGCTACTGCCGGGGATAATTATGCAGAACCCAACGGTGGCCCTGAGTACACAAATGATAATATTGCTCTTGATATGTCAAAATCGCTGTATAAAGCTGGTAAAAACAAGGCTTATGTTATTGGCCATTTTCATCAAAGTGGCCCTGATGCAGCAGGAGATTATCGGCAAAATACACGAGTAGTTTATTACAATGGCAATGAAGTTTATAAGACAACTGAAAAGGGAAATATTTCACATGATAAAATTCAAAAAGCGATTGTTGACTGGCAGAAAAATAACAGTGATCTTTAACCCATAAAAACTCGAAAATGAAAAGTCAAAAAGTAATTTTTATTGCGTGTATTGTTGGGATTTTTATAATTTCAAGCTGCAATAAACAAAAAGTGCTGCAAGTTAAAATCGATACAACCAATAATAGGATGCAACATGATACATCGCATATGAATGATGAAATAAAAGAAAGTGGTAAAATGGAATTAATTTACCGCGAGTGTATTATTGATGTATGCAATTGTCCAAATAGCATAGGACCAGATTTTAATTCGTTGTATATATTTATTGATTTAGTTTATCCCAAAGACGATTCAATAAAGCAAAAAATCAATGGAAATTCAATTTGGGTTGTTAATGATGAGATTTATGAAAACACAAAAGGCATTTCCTATTTTGACAAAAGGTGTATTTATGGTCAACAAAACACAATAAGATTTTTCGGATCGCTTTATTATATTCAAGATACAATAATTGACAGTACTACAAAACATAAGTACAGCGGTTATTATTTTGAAGCTAAAAAATCTCCGTGAATCTTTCATGCCGCACTGCAACATCCAAGATAAATCCTAAATGCTTGTACCCAGCTAAAAACAGACAGGATAAAAATGAAGAAAGACCCGCTTTGAAATGGCGGGTTTTTTCGTGCTTCCAAAAAGTTTTCAACAATCAGTCTTTTCTCTCTATCTGTGGCTCTGGCTCTGTGTTTAGGTGGGTTTGGGGCGGTGGGTATAAAAAGCCCCCACCCGTGGCCGTTTTAAGGGAGTTGGGGGTGGGGTTAAAAACACAATCAATTTCCGAAAAGCCGCATGAATACACGCAAACGGACATATACACCGTAAACCGCACCCCAAGCCATATACAGAGAGTAAACAGAACACCGCGCTGCACCATCCACGATAATTCTTTTATAAACTTCCCAATATTGGTAAAACACAGAAATTCAACAGTATACATCAAAGCCGGCCACAGCGCCGGCTTTTCGATATATTAGGTTATCAAATGAACAGAAATCTGTTCATTTGATTGAGAAAGCAAAATGGTCATAGCGATTTTAAGAAAATTCACTCTCAACAAAACTTAACCATATTTATTTCAGTTTCGGTTGGCAGTCGGTGCAATTTGAATTGAGGTTTTCGGAGATTCTGGCCGTTGCAGCTATTCTGATTTGATCTATGGGGACAATGACTTTGGGATTTGCATTCATTAGCGCCTCTGTTGGTGTGAGACCGCCAAGCGAGCCATGTGGGCGAACATTGTTGTAATCATGAACCATCTCGGAAATAATTTCGAGCGCTTTGCTAAGTTGTCCGGAAAAATCACGGGGCCAGTAATTGCTTTTGAAAATTTTGTTTACTGATTCAACAACGGAGTTGGAAAAAGAAGTATCGATCTGTGCAATCACCGAACTTATTCTGTATTGAGAGGAAGTAGCAAATGCGGAAACTGCCCCCTTGTTTTCAGAACCATCATCAGAAAACAAAGAGAAGTCTTTCAAATTGTATTGTTCAATAACTTCTTTCAAGTTTTCAAGAGTGAGCATGGAGGTCTTATTCAATGAGGCTTTCCAACCAAGAATAGCTTTGGAGAAATTGTCGACAATGAAAGAAATATACAATTTCTGAGCGTCGTTTAAACGGACCTCTGTTACATCCACATGCAATATTTCAAATGGCTGCCTGGCGCGGATTCCGGTTTTTCGCTTTTTGAATTTGCGAAAACGGTGTAGTCCTAAAAGGCCCATTGTGCGCGCGTAGAGATAAAAAGTAGAACGCGACATAAAAGCGGCTTGATCGCGCAACATGCGGTAATAGACCGAAACCAGCGGCCAGCGCAAAAAATCGGGATGCAGCAAATAGTCACGAATTGTACTTACTTCCTGCGGTGTAAGCTGATTGTAGAATATTTTTCTGCAACGAAACGAAGGCTCATGTACACACGAAACCGAGCGCATCCAGTAATGATAAAGCTGATGCGAAAGATCGAAAGAATTCAAAGCTCGCTTCAGTCCTGTCAATGGAATCAGTTGTTCAATTACCAGTAAAATTTCATTTTTATGAGTAAGAAAAATTTGTTTGCGATCATTGGCTTGCAAAAGTAATCGGCGATATATACCCGAAATAATCACCAGCGCACGTGCAATTCGCAGCAGTCGTTTGTTTTGCGCTATGGTTCGCAATACATCAGTGCTTTCCTGAATTTCCAAAGCATAATCAAGCCCGAACAAATGTGAATATCCGCGTGTCTTCCAATTGTGCCGAGTGCTTGGCGGAACAGAACAACTAATATCTGCCGGCAATATACCAAGACTGTAAGCTATTGCGAGATTGGAGTGATAAGTGCGTTTCATGAGGCCAATAACTACAAATTGCGAAAAGTATTTTGCCTGATGATTTTGAATTGATCGGGTCATCAGAAATGTAAGCAAAAAGTGCACTTCCCCAACCTCGCATTGCGACTGCATTGTAAACCAATTATTCAAGTAAAATCAACGCGCTGATCTTCTTCAAATCTTCTAAAAAAGAGTTCAAACTCAGCATTGTGTGGGCTACAAAAAACAGAGTGAGAATCAGTCCGCCGCGGCGGAGAGAGCGAAGATTCACACGTTGTTTTACTATTACGCTTCCGCCCCCCGAAATACAACAGCATTTCAGAGTATTCATTTAATCCAACTCCGGAATTGTTACTGCTCAATAATTGTTTTTGTACCCAGTAAAACAGCACACTCAAGGTCTTTAATACAATTCAATACACACTTTTTGATCTATTTCTACGTATTTATACCTGTTTTTGCGTATTTGATAAAACTGCATAGGTTTTTGCTGATCGACATTTCGCCAAATTTACTACATTTGCCTATTCTCCCCTAACGTTTGTATGATAAAACGATCTGCTGTTTTTATTCTACTGTTGATACTGACAACTGCTGCCAGCGCCCAGTATTACATGCTTGGCGAAGATGCTGCTCATCAGAAATGGTACAGCATTGACACAAAACATTTTCACCTGGTCTTCCCCGAATCGTTTCTGAACCGCGCACAAGCACTGGCAAATCAAAGCGAACAATATTACAGCACGGTCACGGGTTCACTTAACCATGTTTCACATAAAATTCCTGTCCTCATACACACGGGCTCTGTTGTTGCCAATGCATACAGCCTTTGGACACCAGAGCGCACAGAATATTTTATGACGCCTTCGCAAAACAACTATGCCCATAACTGGCTCCAGCAGCTAATTATACACGAAGACCGTCATATGGTGCAGATGGACAAACTCAATCAGGGTCTGACAAAATGCTTCGGAATCATTGTCGGAGAGCAGTCTGTAGCGTTTGCTCTCGGATTGTTTATGCCCATGTGGTATATGGAAGGTGACGCAGTAACCACCGAAACCGCATTCAGTGCCAGCGGACGAGGACGCATCCCTTCGTTCGAAATGAAAATGAAAGCGCAACTGCTCACCGAAGGTTTGTATAATTTCGAAAAAGCCAGCCTGGGATCTTACAAAGACTTTGTTCCCGATCAGTATTATTTCGGATATTATTATGTGGCTCAAAGTCGCAAATTTTACGGGGCAGCGCTCTGGGACAACGCTATACGCAACAGTGCACGCAACTGGTATCAACTCAGCCCCATTGCATATTCCTTTAAAAAACAAACCAGCTACAATAAAAAACAATTGTATCAGAAATTTTTCCAGGACCTGAAAGATCAATGGCTCATGCAGGCTGCAGGCAATCCGACAGCTAAATATGCGCTAGTGCCACTGCCCAAAAACAAAGTTCAGACACATTACAAATTTCCTGAATTTATAAATGACTCCGTTATTGTAGCTGAAAAAAGCGGAATGGCCGATTATGCCCGCTTTGTTACCATAAACATCAACACCGGCGAAGAAAAAATCATCTGTAATGCAGGGTTCTATGCATCCGAAGAACTGCCCGCAACCGATGTTATTTCCTTGCTTTCTAAAAACAGTCCCGGCTCCTGGACAACCGATAATCTGAGTCTGGTACATAACTCCATGGTGTGGGCCGAAAAAAAATGGCATCCACGATGGGAGCATGTAAGCTACTCTGTCATTATGA
>Ga0209800_10003317_pt1 | contig 12912 bp, 9 predicted proteins | sample Higcelweek8metaG_FD_187174 | JGI IMG/M metagenome (GOLD analysis project Ga0209800, IMG submission 187174) | Freshwater pond sediment microbial communities from the University of Edinburgh, under environmental carbon perturbations - High... | ecosystem: Environmental > Aquatic > Freshwater >... | reverse complement strand
CTTCGCGCTCAAGTTCTACACCGAAGAGGGCAACTGGGACCTGGTTGGCAACAACACGCCCGTGTTCTTCCTGCGCGACACCATGAAGTTCCCGGACTTGAACCACGCCGTGAAACGCGACCCGCGCACCAACATGCGCAGCGCAAAAAACAACTGGGACTTCTGGAGTTCCCTGCCCGAGGCCCTGCACCAGGTCACCGTGGTCATGAGCGACCGGGGCATACCCGCCAGCTACCGCCACATGCACGGCTTCGGCAGCCACACTTTCAGCTTCATAAACAAGAAGAACGAGCGCTTCTGGTGCAAGTTCCATTTCAGAACCCAGCAGGGCATCAAGAACCTCACCGACGCCGAGGCCGAGACCCTTGTCGGCAAGTGCCGCGAAAGCCACCAGCGCGACCTCTTTGAGAGTATTGAAAAGGGCGACTTCCCGCGCTGGACCCTGTTTGTGCAGGTGCTCACCGACGCCCAGGCCAAGAAACTGCCCTACCACCCCTTTGACCTGACCAAGGTCTGGCGACACAAGGACGCACCGCTCATGGAAGTGGGCGTGCTGGAACTGAACAAGAACCCGGAGAACTACTTCGCCGAGGTGGAGCAGGCCGCCTTCAACCCGGCCAACGTGGTGCCGGGCATCGGCTTCTCCCCGGACAAGATGCTCCAGGGGCGGCTGTTCTCCTACGGCGATGCCCAGCGCTACCGCCTGGGCGTCAACCACCACCTCATTCCCGTCAACGCGGCCCGCTGCCCCTTCCACAGCTACCACCGCGACGGGGCCATGCGCGTGGACGGCAACCACGGCGGCACACTGGGCTACGAGCCCAACAGCTACGGCGAATGGCAGGAGCAGCCGGACTTCGCCGAGCCGCCTCTCGCGCTCTCCGGAGCCGCTGCCCACTGGAACGCCCGCGAGGACGACAGCGACTACTACTCCCAGCCGGGCGACCTGTTCCGGCTGATGACCAGGGCCCAACAGCAGGTGCTGTTCGAGAACACGGCGCGGGCCATGGGCGACGCGCCCAAGGAAATCAAGCTGCGGCACGTCAGCAACTGCGCCAAGGCCGACCCGGCTTACGGCGCCGGTGTGGCCAAGGCCCTGGGCCTCAAGGTCCCCAAAACGAAGGGATAGAGCCAGGGGCTCCGCCCCTGCACCCCGCCGGGGGGAATGATTCCCCCCGGCCCCCCCATTTGGCCGCCGGAGGCTGCTTTGCCGCAAGGCGAAGGCTTGCCCCCCGGCCCCTCCTGACGTAAGCACTCCGGATGCGCATCCTGTACCTGGGCGACATCGTGGGCCGACCCGGCCGCACCGCCGTCAAAAAGCATTTGCCCGCCATCCGCGAGGCCGAGGCCGTGGACTTGGTCCTGGCCAACGCCGAGAACGCCTCCGGCGGCCTGGGCCTCACGGCCGAGGGCGCGGGTGAACTCTTCGCCACCGGCATCGACGGCCTCAGCTCCGGCAACCACATCTGGAAGTTCCGGGACATGCCCTCGTACATGCAGCGCGAGCCCCGGCTCATCCGCCCGGCCAACTACCCGCCGGGCCTGCCCGGGCGCGGCTGGACAATCCTGCAGCCTGGGCTGCAAAAGCCCGGCCTGCCACCGGTGGCGCTCATCAACCTCATGGGCCGCACCTACATGCAGGCCATCGACTGCCCCTTCCGCGCGGCCGAGGCCCTCCTGGCGGAGCTGAACGAGACGCGCCCGGACGTTACAATCCGCATCATCGACTTCCACGCCGAGGCCACCAGCGAAAAGGCGGGCCTGGGCTGGTTTCTCGACGGCCGCGTCAGCGCGGTGCTGGGCACGCACACCCATGTGCAGACCAATGACGCGCGCCTGCTCAAAAGCGGCACGGCCTTCATGTCCGACCTGGGCATGTGCGGGCCCACGGACTCCTGCCTGGGCATGAGCATCCAGCCCATCCTGCGGAAGTTCTTGACTGCGGCCCCGGAACGGTTTGAAGTGGCCGACGGCCCGGTGGCGCTCACCGGCGCCATCCTCGACATCGACGACGCAACCGGCCAGGCGCGGAGCATCCACGCCTGGCGGTTCAATGCTTTCTAGGAGCCTGCCCGTGAACATTTACGACGAACTCTCCTGGCGCGGCCTGGTGCACCAGGTCTCCGACGAACCCGGCCTGCGCCAGTACCTCGCCACCCCCGGCCAGAGCATGTACTGCGGCTTCGACCCCACGGCCGAGAGCCTGCACATCGGCAACCTGGTGCCGCTGCTGGCCCTGGTGCGCATGCAGCGCGCCGGGCACAAGCCCATCTTCCTGCTCGGCGGGGCCACGGGCCTCATCGGCGACCCCTCGGGCAAGGACAAGGAGCGCGAGTTGTCCGACGAAAGCGCCCTGAACGCCCGGGCCGCGCGCATCAAAAGCCAGGTGGAGGCCTTCTTCGAGCGCAACACCGGGGCCAAGCCCTGGGTGGTGAACAACTACGACTGGGTCAAGAAGATGAGCGCCATCGAGCTGCTGCGCGACGTGGGCAAGTACTTCACGGTCAACTGGATGCTGGCCAAGGACTCGGTCAAGGGCCGCATTGAGCGCGAGGAGACCGGCATCTCCTACACCGAGTTCAGCTACATGATCCTGCAGGGCTATGACTTCTACCACCTCTGCCGCGAGCACGGCTGCCGGTTGCAGATCGGCGGCGGCGACCAGTGGGGCAACATCACCGCAGGCACGGAGCTGATCCGCAAGAAACAGGCGGGCGACGCCTTTGCGCTCACCTTCCCGCTCATCACCACGGCCTCGGGGAAAAAGTTCGGCAAGAGCGAAAAGGGCGCCATCTTCATGAGCACGGCGCTGACCAGCCCTTACGCCTTCTACCAGTACTGGATCAACACCGACGACCAGGACGTGGTCAAGTTTCTGAAGTACTTCACCTTCCTGACCCAGGAGGAGATCGAGGGGCTGGAGGCCGAGCTGGCCCGCGCCCCGCAGGAGCGCGCCGCCCAAAAGGCCCTGGCCACGGCGGTGACCATCATGGTCCACGGCGAGGAGGAGTTGGCCAAGGTGCTGGCCGCCACGGACGCCCTGTTCGGCAAGGGCGACCTGCGCGCACTCGACCACGGCACCCTGGCCGCAGCGCTCGAAGCCGCGCCCGCCCGCGACTACGACTTCCACGCCCTGCCCGACCTGCCGCAAATGCTGGTGGACCTGGCCCTCTGCCCGTCCAAGGGCCAGGCCAGGAAAGACATCCAGGCCGGGGCCGTCAGCCTGAACGGCGACAAGGTCACGGACCCCGCGCGCGCCCTCACCGAGGACGATTTCCTGGGCGAGGTCAACGCCACGCACGGCGCCTTCGCCGTGCTGCGCAAGGGCAAGAAGAACTACGGGCTGGTTCGCCTGGGGTAGCCCGGCCGGTTCAGCCAGGGCCGGAGATTCCGGAAAGAGGCTCAGTCCGGGCGGGAGCCGCCGAGGCGGAGCGCAGCCTTGAGCCCGGTGTGGGCCACAGCCCAGCCGCCGGTGACCAGCATGGGGCCGAGCTGGACCGCGTGCAGCAGAAGGGCTGCGGCGAGGGACTCCTCGGGCTGCTGGCCGAAGGTCGTGAGCGCGGCCATGAGCGCGGCCTCGTAGATGCCGACGCTGCCCGGCATCGCCGGGGCGGCCATTCCGGCCAGCCCGACCACGGACACGGCCAGGACCTGCGCAAAACCCAGGTCCATGCCGAACACCCAGCCCAGCATCAACCAATGCACCGCCACCGCGCCCAGCCAGAGCGGCGCGGTCAGCAGGCCCAGGCCGAGGCTGAAGCCCAGGGACAGCCGCTCACGCAGGGCATGCGAGACCCCCAAAAGATAGCCCGCCAGGCGCGGCCAGGGCAGGAAGCCCAGCAGCCGCTCCACAAGCCCGCCCCAGAATTTCAGCACCAGCACCGCGCCCCAGACCCCGGCCACCAGGAGCGCCAGTGGGGCGGCCAGCGCCGAGCTGCCCAAAAGCGCGCCGGACAGCAGGGCCAGCAGCAGCAGCACGTTGAGGTCGGCGAAGCGCTCCCAGAACACGATCTCCGTGACCCTGGCCAGCCCTCCGGGCATGGCGCGGCACAGCAGGGCCATCTTGGCCGCCTCGCCCAGCTTGGCGGGCAGCAGCATGTTCAAAAACTGGCCCAGGCTCTGGGCCAGGAAGACCGTGGCAAAGGGGGGCTCCCGGCGGCACAGGGAATACAGCCGGAAGGCGTTGCCGAACCAGGCCAGGCTGGCCTGGAACAGGAACACCAGCAGGACCTTCCACACCGCAACCTGGGCCAGGGACGCCAAGACGCGGGAAACGTCCAGAAATTTCAGGGCATAGACAACACAGGCGGCAAGGATGCCAACCTGGACGAGGAGCAGCAGGGCCCGCTTCACCTGTTGCCGTCCGACCCGCCCGACCCGTCCGACCCGCTGGCTTTGGGCCCGCTGGCTTTCGCGCAGACTCCCGGCCGGGCGTCCACCAGCCGGTCCTCCTCGGGCTGGGCGTACTCCGGCACCAGCCGTTGGAGCAGCGCGCGGATGGCCTCCCCGTCCTGGGCCCGGGCCGCGGCCTCAAGCCCGGCAAGGCTCTCCTCCAGCACGCAGGCCACGTCCGCCGGATCAGCGCCCAGGGTGCCGCCCAGGACCATGATCTTCTCGTGCTCGGTGCGCACCACGCCCTCGCCCTCGGTGATGAGCTCCTCGAAAATCTTCTCGCCGGGCCGGAGGCCCGTGAACACGATGTCCACATCCACGCCCGGCTCCTTGCCCGAGAGCCGGATCAGGTCGCGGGCCATGTCCACGATGCGCACGGGCTCGCCCATGTCCAGCACGAAGATCTCGCCGCCCTGGCCCCCCGCGCGGCTCAGGGCCCCGGCCTGCAGAATGAGCTGGCAGGCCTCGGCGATGCTCATGAAGTAGCGGGTCATGTCCTGGTGGGTCACGGTGACCGGCCCGCCGCGCTCGATCTGCCGCCGGAACAGCGGCACCACCGACCCCGAGGAGCCCACCACGTTGCCGAAGCGCACGGCCATGAACCGCGTGCCCCCGCCCGCGAAGCAGGCCATGAGGCGTTCGGTGACGCGCTTGCTCACGCCCATGACGCTGGTGGGCCGCACGGCCTTGTCCGTGGACACGAGCACGAAGCGCTCCACCCCGGCCTCCACCGCCGCCCGCATCACCGCGCGGGAGCCCAGGATGTTGTTGGTCACGGCCGACCAGGGGTTCGCCTCCAGCATGGGCACGTGCTTGTAGGCCGCGGCGTGCAGCACCAAAGCGGGCCGGTGCGCGACCATGACCCGGCGCATGAGCTCCAGGTCGGCCACGCTGCCGAGCACGCAGGAATAGTCGGTGAACGAAAGCTCCGAGGACAGCTCCCCGGCGATGGCGTAGAGGTTGTATTCGGAGAGGTCCACCAGCACCAGGCGCGCGGGCTTGAAACGCACCACCTGGCGGCAGAGCTCCGCGCCGATGGACCCGCCGCAACCCGTGACCAGCACCACCCGGCCCTTGATGGTGGCTTTGATGCCCGCCTCGTCCAGGGCTGCCTCGCTGCGGCCGAGCAGGTCCAGATAATCCACCGGGCGCAGGGTCAGGGCCACCTTGCCGTCGAGCAGCTCGCTGGTGGCGGGCAGAATGCGCTGCGGCAGGCCGGTGGCCTTGCACAGCTCCACGATGCGCCGCATCTGGGCCGCGCTGGCGTGGCTCACCGCAATGCACAGCTCCTCCACCCCCTGGTCCTCGGCCACGAGGGCCAGGTCGTCCACGCCGCCCAGCACCTCCCGGCCATGCAGGGAGCGCCCGCGCTTGGCCGGGTCGTCGTCCAGAAAGCCCACCACGTGATAGTTCAGCTGCGGGCTGGAGGAGATCTCGCGCACCAGGCGCTCGCCCAGGCTGCCCGCGCCGATGACCAGGATGCGCCGTGCCGGGCGCTGCGGGTTGGCCCGCGCGCTGCTCCAGGCCGCCGTGCGGGCGCAGATGGTGCGGATGGACAGCCGCACGCCCGCCGTGAACATCAGGCAGAGCAGGCCGTCCAGGGCCAGCACGCTACGCGAGAACCCGGTGAAGCCGAAGCGGAAGGCCACCAGGGCCACGAACAGGGCCGAGGCCAGGACCACGGCCTCGAAAAGCTTCCAGAAGTCCACCAGGCTGGTGTAGCGCCACATGCCCCGGTACAGCCCCAGCAACAGGAACACGCCGAGCTTGAGCGGCAGGTCGTACTTGAGCAGGCCGACGAGCTGCAGCCCAAAGGCGTTGGACAGGTTGAAGTCGAAGCGCAGCAGATAGCTGATGGTGAGCGCTGCGGCAAAGCACACCGCGTCGGCCGCCAGCATCAGGTAGAGGTTCAGGTTGCGCGGGTTGCAGAGCATCTATCCCTGCCCCTCCCGGCGCCGCCCCTTGTGCCGCAGGCCCTTGATGATCCCGGCCACGCGCGCCACCTCGTCCTGGGTCATGGCCGTGCCGGACGGCAGGCACAAGCCCCGCGCGAACAGCTCCTCGGCCACTTCCCCGCCAAACACGCGGCAATCGGCGAACACCGGCTGCTGGTGCATGGGCTTCCACAAGGGCCGGGACTCGATGTTCTCGTCCTCCAGGGCCTGGCGCACGGCCTCGGGCGTTGTGCCGAAGCTCTTGGCGTCGACCTCCACCACCGTGAGCCAGCGGTTGGACTTGCCGTAAGCCGCCTCGGGCATGAAGGTGAGGCCCGGAAGTCCGGAGAGCGCCTGCACGTACCAGCGGAAGATCTGCCGACGCTTGGCCACGCGGGCCTCCAGCACGTCCAGCTGGCCCAGGCCGATGGCCGCCAGGATGTTGCTCAGGCGGTAGTTGTAGCCGATCTCCACATGCTCGTAGTGCGGGGCCGGTTCGCGCGCCTGCTGCGAGAGCTTGCGCGCATGCCTGATGAGTTCCCCGTCCTCCGAGGCCAGCATGCCGCCGCCGGAGGTGGTGATGATCTTGTTGCCGTTGAAGGAAAAGATGCTGGCCTTGAGCCCCGGAAACGCCCCGGCGTGGCAGGCGTCGTCCTCATGCCCATAGCGCGCGCCCATGGCCTCGGCCGCGTCGGCCACAACCGGCACGCCAAAGGGCGCGCAGACGTCGAGCAGGCGCCGGTAGTCCGCGCACTGGCCGTAGAGGTCGGTGGGGATCACGGCCTTGACCCGGCGGCCCTCAGCGGTCAGCACCATGAGCGCCTCGCGCAGCAAGTCCGGGTCCATGTTCCAGGTGGCGCGGTCGCTGTCGATGAAGACCACCTCCGCGCCGAGGAAATGCGCCGGGCTCACCGAGGCGATGAAGGTCAGGCTGGAGGCCAGGACCACGTCCCCAGACCCCACTCCCAGGCAGTGCAGGGCCAGGTGCATGGCCGCAGTGCCGCTGGAGAGCGCCAGGCAGTGCGACAGGCCCGTGGCCTCGGCAAAGGCCGCCTCAAAGGCGTCCACCTGCGGGCCAAGGGGCGCGATGTAGTTGCTGGCGAAGGCCTCGGCCACGCGCGCCTCCTCCGTGCCGCCCATGTGCGGGGGCGAGAGGAACAAACGGGCCCCCTTCGGGGAATTATGGTGGGCTGCGCTCATGCCACCCCCTGCCCTCAGGACAACGCTCTGGCGGGCACGCCGCCCACGCAGGCGCGGCTGGGCACGTCACGGGTCACGGCGGCCCCGGCCCCGACCACGCTCCACGCGCCGATGGACACGCCGGGCACGGCGCAGGACCCGATGCCCACCAGCGCGCCCTCGCCCACGCGGACGTTCCCGGCCAGATGCGCGCCCGGGGCCACGTGGCAGTGCGGCTCCAGCACGCTGTGGTGGTCCAGGCTGGCGCAGGTATTCAGGATGGCGTTCTCTTGCACGCGGCCGCCGGTGTTGACCACAACCCCCGCGCAAAGCACCGCGCCAACGCTGACCACGACGTCCGGGGCCAGCACGGCCGTGGGGTGGATGGCCGTGACGAAGCGCTTGCCCGCGCCCAGAAGCTCGGCGAAGAGCCGGGCGCGCACGGCGTTGTCGCCAATGCCCAGGATGACGCAGTCGTGCGGCATGGCCGGAAGGTCCGCCAGCTTGCCCAGCACGTTCAAGCCCATGACCCGCGTGCCCGTGAGTGATGCGTCGTCGTCCAGAAAGCCAACGATCTCCATCTCCCGGCCCTTGGTCCACATCTGAAAGAGCACGTCCGCCACGACCTGGCCGTGTCCGCTTGCGCCCATGACGATGATCTTCATGCTGGCCCCTGGCGGCTGTCCGCCTTGTGTTGTTTCAAGCTCTCTACCGCCCTGCGGGCGTTTGCGTCAACGACTGGCAAGGCTCCTGAATAGCCTCCGGCGGCCGGGGGGAATGATTCCCCCCGAACCCCCTCATTTGTTCGCGGAGGGGTAGAGGCGGCGATTCTCGCCGCCTCTACCCCTCCGCCAAATGGGGATTCCAAAGGGCCTCAGGCCCTTTGGCGGGGGTGCCGGGGGCGGAGCCCCTGGCGCTACTCCTCCGCGCCCAGCACGCGGCGCACGGCGGTGATGACATCGGCCACGTCGGCATCGGCGAGCCGGGCCGAGATGGGCAGGCTCACGGTCTGGCGGCCCAGGCGCATGGCGTGGGGGAAGTCCTCTGGCCGCCAGCCCAGGCGCTGCTGATAGTAGGGGTGCTCGGGCAGGGACAGGTAGTGCACGCCCACGCCGATGCCCTGTTTGGTCATGGCGGTGAGGAAGGCGTCGCGGCTGATGCCGCTGTGCTCCTCGCCCACCATGACGGAATAGAGGTGCCGGGCGTGCAGGGTGTCCGGTTCCTGGGGTGCGGGCAGGCCCAGGCGCCTGCCCTCGGGCAAGGTGGCGAAGGCTTGGTCATAGGCGGCCCAGACCGCCTCGCGGCGCTCGTGGTAGGCGTCGACGCGCGGCAGCTGGTGGATGCCCAGCGCGGCCTGCAGGTCCATCATGTTGTACTTGAACCCGGCCTCGACCACCAGGTAGTGCTTGTAGCCCTCGTCGCCGAAGCGGTTCCAGGCGTCGGCGCTCATGCCGTGCAGGCCCAGCACCTTGATGCGGGCCAGGTCCTCCGGGCGTTTGGCGAGGACCATGCCGCCCCCGCCGGTGATGATGTTCTTGGTGACGTAGAAGCTGAAGCAGCCGAAATCCCCGAAGGTGCCGGCCTTCTGGCCGTGGTAGGTGGTCTCAATGGCGTGGGCGCAGTCCTCGATGAGGGCGAGGTTGTGCCCGTCCGCAATGGCCATGAGCGCGTCCATGTCGCAGGGCCGTCCGGCGAAGTGCACGGGCAGGATGGCCCGGGTGTTGGGCGTGATCTTGTCGAGGACCTTGGCCGGGTCGATGTTCATGGTCACGGGGTCGACATCGGCCAGCACCGGTGTGGCCCCGGCGTGCAGGATGGCGTTCACCGTGGCGCAGAAGGTCAGCGGCGTGGTGATGACCTCGTCGCCGGGCTTCAGGTTCAGGGCCACCAGGGACAGGTGCAGGGCCGCAGTGCAGGAGTGCAGGGCCGCAGCCCCGGCAACGCCCTTGTAGGCCGCGAAGTCGCGCTCGAACTTGGCCGTGCGCGGGCCGGTGCCGATCCTGCGGCTCTTCAGGCAGGCCACCACCTCGTCGATCTCGGCCTGCTCCAGGGCGGACGAGCCGAAGACGAGAAAGTTTTCCTTGCTGCGGGCAGGAGGCTTCTCAGGCATCAGGTGTTCCTTTCTACTGCACAGACTGTGGGGAGCTTCGGCTGCCGAGAGCGGTACCAGAAGCGCCCCGGATGTTCAATCTCGTCCTTCAGGCCCCTTCAAGCCGGGAGACCCCGGCCCAGGGCGGCCCGCCTCGTGCGGGGTGCCCATGAACTCGGGCCCAGGGCCGCCCGCGTCTGCGGGAGTGCCCATGAACTCGGGCATCGTCGCCTCTCCGGCCGCGCTGACGCCCTCGCGCCGCAGCACCGCGCGCACCGTGCGCCACAGGATGGCCAGGTCAAGCGCAAGCGAGCGGTTGTCCACGTACCACACGTCAAGCCGGAACTTCTCCTCCCAGGACAGCGCGTTGCGGCCATTGACCTGGGCCCAGCCCGTGAGGCCGGGCAGGACCTCGTGGCGGCGGGCCTGCTCCGGGCTGTAGCGCGGCAGGTACTGCATCAGAAGCGGCCTGGGCCCGACCAGGCTCATGTCGCCCGCGAGCACGTTGAACAGCTCCGGCAGCTCGTCCAGCGAGGTGCTGCGCAGAAACCGGCCAAAGGGCGTCAGGCGTTCGGCGTCCGGGCCGCTGCCGGGGAGCATGGTGCGGAATTTCAGGATGGAGAAGGGCCTGCCGTGCAGGCCGGGCCGCTCTTGGCGGAAGAACACCCCCGGCCCGAGGCGCAGGCGCACGGCCAGGGCCACGACGAGCAGCAGCGGCGAGAGCAGCGCCAGCCCCGGCAGCACCAGGGCCAGGTCCAGCAGGCGCTTGGCCGTCACCGGTCCGCCCCGGAAGCCTCGTCTTGGGGACCGGGGCCTGCGGCGGCGGCGACGGACGCCGACTGAACTTCTGGCGACTCGGCTTCTGGCGACTGGCCGCCTGCGGAATCCCTGCCCGCTGGCGGAGCCTCCAGGCCCAGGGCCACGAGCATGTCCCGCACCACAAGGTCGGCGTCGAAGGTCTCCTCGGCCAAGCGGCGGCCCGAGGCGCCCATCTGGGCGATGAGCTCCGGCTCCTCGACGAACCGGGCCATGGCCCGCATGAGCGCGCCGGGCTCATAGGGCGGGACCAGATAGCCGGTGACGCCCTCCTCCACGGTCTGGCGGCAGCCGGGCATGTCCGTGGTGATCACCGGGCGGGCCATGCTCAGCGCCTCCAGGATGGAGCGCGGGGTGCCCTCGCCGTAATGGGTGGGCAGCACGAAGACGCTGGCCTCGGCCAGGTGCGGGCGCACGTCCTGCACCGGGTCGAGCACCTCCAGCACGCGCTCCTGGCGCCAGCGGCGCACCATGTCCTCGGGCACGCCGTCCGGGCCATGGTCCAGCGGGCCGAGCAGGCGGCAGATAGCCTGGGGGTGGCGCTGCTTGAGCAGGCGGCAGGCCTCGACGTAGACGCCCACGCCCTTGGCCCAGAGCAGCCGGGCCACGCACAAGAAGATGGGCGCGCCGGTGTGGGCGTCGGCCAGCACGGGCGGGGCCGGGGCGAAATGATCCAGGTCCACGCCGGACCCGGCCACCACGGCCACGCGCTGGCCCTGGCCGGTGATGCCCAGGCTGGCGAAGAGGTCGCGGTCGTCCGGGTTCTGGAAGATGACCACCCGGTTGTTCTCCAGGGCCTTGCGGTACAGGCGCAGCACCAGCTCGGACAAGAGCCGCCGCCCGGTCCACCGCCGCAGCCCCTGCTCCTCACCGCGCTCCAGGCCGCCGAAGGCGTAGCCCAGGCCCGTGATCAGCGAGGCCATGACCGGCGGCTTCTCGACCCCGCGCGAGGCCCAGCGCAAGGCCAGGGAGCCGTAGATCACCGGCTTGATGGTGTAGGCCAGGACCAGGTCCGGCTGAAGCTCCAGGAACTCCCGGCGCAGGGCCAGCAGCGTGCGCAGGTCCTGGCGCGGGTCTGTTCCGCCGCGCCGCATGGGGAAGCGGATGAGCTCCACGCCCATGGCGCGCAGGGGGACGGCCGTATCGGGCGAGCCCGGCTCCTCCGGCGGGGCCAAAGCCAGGACCTTGTGCCCGCGCGCCACCAGGGCGCGCAGGAGCGGCCCGCGAAAATTCACGAGGGACGGGGCGTAACCGGCAACGACAATGATGCGCATGGGAACCTTCTACCCTGAAATCCCGGCGTTTTCCAGCCAGGATTGGAACATCAAAACGGGCCAGAGCCGGTACTGGCGGTTGAAGCGGCCGGACTGGTGCTCGCCCCAGGCTTTCGCCACGGGCGCGGGCTGGAAATACCCCTCGCGCGCAAGCCGGACAGGGTCGAGGAGCCCTGCGGCCCAGTCCTTGAGCTCCCCGCGCAGCCAGGCGTCGAGCGGCACGCCGAAGCCCATCTTGGGCCGTTCCCAAAGCTCCGGCGGCAGGTAGCGCGCCAAGAGCCCGCGCAGGGCCAGCTTGCCCTGGCCCGCACCCACGCGCATGGACAGGGGCAGGCTCCAGGCGAACTCGGCCACGCGATGGTCCAGGTACGGCGCGCGCGACTCCAGCCCCACGCTCATGGCGGCGCGATCCACCTTGGTCAGGATGTCGCCGGGCAGGTACCAGGCCGCGTCCAGGTACTGCATCCAGGCCAGGGAGCCCTGAGGGCAGAGCCTGGCCTCGGGCCAGGTTCCGGGCTGGCGCAGGGCCCAGGGGGCCTCGCTCACGCCGGGCACCAGCAGGCCGGGGTCGGGCCAGGCCGAGACCAGGGCCGCGTAGAAGGCCGGGGGCACCCGCGCGGGCAGGGCCTGGGCCAGCTTGTGCAGCTTCTCGCCCGGCAGGCGCTGCTTGGCATTTGCGGGCAGCAAAAACGATAGGGCCGCGAAGATCTTGTCCCAAGCCCTGGGCGACACGGATTGCAAAAGCCCGGCCAGGGTGCCGCGCAGGCCCACGGGCAGCCCGGACAGGCGCGCCCAGAGCGCGGGTGCGTGGACGTGGCGGTTGTACCCGGCGAAGAGCTCGTCCCCGCCGTCGCCGGACAGGCAGACCGTGACGTGCTTGCGCGTGAGTTCGGCCACCAGCCGCGTGGGCAAAAGCGAGGCGTCGGCAAAGGGCTCGCCCGCGATGCGCATGAGCTTGGGCACCAGGGCCAGGGCGTCCCCCGGCCCGGCCATGAGCGTGGTGTGCTCGCAGCCCAGGCGCCGGGCCACGGCCTCGGCCTGGGCCGACTCGTCATAGGCCGCGTCGGCGTAGCCGATGGTGAAGGTGCGCACCTTGCCGGAGCCCAGGCCGGACTGCTCGGCCATGAGCGCGGCGACAAGCGAGGAATCGATGCCGCCGGACAAGAGCGCACCCAGCGGCACGTCGGCCACCATCTGGCCGCGCACGCTCTGGCGCAGCAGGCCCAGC